>OKVW01000072.1_pt1 | contig 84048 bp, 70 predicted proteins | sample 1606991 | NCBI WGS metagenome assembly OKVW01 (sample SAMN03281021, study PRJEB24777) | human gut metagenome | isolation source: fecal sample PR177 from 1 month old male Malay infant, vaginal delivered... | reverse complement strand
AATTCTAATTTAAAAGACAGGAGAAAATATGAGTAAAAGAAAAAAAACATTATTTTTAACAATTATTGTGATGTTCATAATGTTAATGATTCCAGTAAAATCTATGGCTTCAGAATATGATATTATTTACAATGACCAAACAGGTATACCTGACAGGGTATTATATCAAAAGATCTTAAACAAATTAGACAAAAATGATAATGACACGTTTAATGTAAAAGAAGCTGCTGGAATTACTCGTCTGGAAGCATATGGTGGCGAGGACTACGATGGGTGTACAATAAAATTAAATAAAATTACTATCTTAAAAGGAATAGAAAAGCTTAAGAATCTGACCTATTTAGATGTATCAACGAATCAATTAACCAGTATTTCTGATTTGAAAAAATTGCGTAAATTAAAATTATTAGATGTAGGAAATAATCAAATAAAGAGTCTTAAAGGAATAGAAGGTTTAAAAAGGTTAAAGACTTTAAAAATTGTTAATAATCAACTGAAAAGTTTATCAGGGGTTGAGAATTTAATGAATTTAACTGTTATAGACGCAGATGGGAATCAACTACGGAATATCAGACCATTAAAGAATTTGGTTAATCTTGAAGTTATTTCAGTAAGTGCAAATCAAATAAGCAGCATTAAAGAAATTAAGAAATTAAGAAGATTAAAATATATATATGCATATGGAAACAAATTAAAAAGTATACCAAATTTAAATAGTTATAAAAAAATGATGGACTTTGATTTTGCAGGTAACTATTTGTCAAAAAAAGAAATAAAGAATAAGTATCCGGTAGGTTATCGAAAGACTGATTGGTTTAAAGATCAAATACAGTTTCAAAGCCTCGTATATAAAATAACGCTGATTAATCCTAAGAATTTTTATAGTATTAGCGTAAAGACAAAGGAAATAATAGGAAAGTCTAATAAAAATGCAACAATAGTGCTTCGAGATCCAAATGGTAAAAAAATAGTATCGGTGAAGTCAGATAGCAAGGGAAAATTTATATTTAAAAGATTGAACCTAAAAAAATGGTCAGGACAAACGTTATCACTAAAAGCATATTTAGAAGATAGAGTAAATGGTGAACGTCTTACACTTAAAATTGTTAGATTTACAGTTCTCAATTAACAAAATAATTCTGTAATATAAAAGGATTTTAATACTTAATAACAAGCCGTAACCGCTTTACCGCAGTTAGGGTTTGTTTTAATTAAATTAAAATATAGGGGAAATCAAACAATGATATTTGACCATTTACCTTTCCAATTAATGTCCCCTAATTTTTCTGGTAGTGGCGAACTTCCAATTTATGTTTCGCTAGTGCTGCCGATTTCAAGCAGGTTACCCTCCGGGTCAGCAACATAAAAGTTGCGGATGCCGAAGGAAAAGGTCATGGGTTCTCCAGTTGGAAATTTCACGTTCAACTTCGACAACCGCTCATATTCCGCATCCACATCGGCAAAACAGGGCAACCAAAGGGCAACTTCAAATGTCTGATTGATTCCCCTTGGTGGAACATAGTCCTCTCCAATTGCCTGCGCAAATGCTTCTCTGCTATACATGAATAAGGATAGTTCGCCGCTTGTCGTCTCAAATTCTGCGAAATCACCACCGTTCCATTGCGTATGAAAACCCAATGTATCTCTATAAAATTTAACCATATTATCCATGCTGCCAGCCAATAGACATGCACCAACTCTTGCTTTTTTTCCAATCAATGTCATCAGTCTTCTCCTCTGTGTTTTCATATTATTTACAAAATATATTTTAATTGTTTCGCTAAATATACCATATGGGGGTGGAGTATGCCACTGCTAAATGTGATTCTCCTGATCTTGAAGAATTTTAAGAAGCTGAGCGGTGGGTGCTACCCCTTTGACTGGCTTGTCTGGGTCAGTTAAATGTTCGATATATCAAAAGCTGCATTAACCATGCATTCAATTTCATTCAGCTTTTATTGTTAGAGGGCAAAGTTTGCATTAGAGCAAAGAAATGTTTAGGCTCACCGCTACTAAAGTATTTATACCATGCGTCCAGCGTGTCAGATTGAAAAACGTTTAAATGTTCAATAATCTGTTTCGTCCACAACAAAGCTCCGGTACAACTTGCAGTAATAAGATTGTTATCAGACACAGATGGTTTGTCTAAATAAAAACGTTCCCCTTTATAACCGGGAGCAACCATTTCAAGAAATCCCGTTCCATTGCTGGTATGCGGGCGCTTATCTAATAATCCAAAGGAAGCAAGCGCAGCGGTAGCCCCGCAGATTGCACACACTGAAGCCCCTATAGAAAGAAATTCATTTGCTTTTTCAATGATAGCACTATGTTTGCGGTCGTTCCATGTATCCGCACCCGGCAATATCAACATGCTTGTTTCGCTCACATCAATATCACCGATTAAGCAATCAGGGACGATTGTCAGTCCACCCATTGTTTTGATTGGATCATTATTATAACTAACCATTTTGAGCGATACACGCTGTGCATCTTTTTTGAAAAATCGACCAGAATTCAACTCCGAAGTAACATACCCCAGTTCCCAGTCAGCTAAAGTATCAAGAACGTAAATATAAATCGTAGACATAAATTTCCTCCATATTTTTATTTTATTTAGACGTTTGCTTTTTAATTGTATCATGTGATTACTGACAACTGTATGGCAACAATCATTTGATAACAAAAAAATTGAAAAGTACGAGGAAAAGTTATCTGAATCCAAAATGTTAGAACAGCCCTTCAAAAAACAAAAAACACCAACTTCCATATCTCAGAAAGTCAGTGTTTATATGTGTTTTCATCATCGGAGTGACAAGATTTGAACTTGCGACCTCTCGGCCCCCAGCCGAGCGCGCTACCAAGCTACGCCACACTCCGTTGATGCATATTATAGCAACAAATTGAGAAAAAAGCAAGTTCTATTGTGCATATTTTTTAGAACAATTTTAAAACAATTTTATAACAACTATTTTAAAACTTGAAATTTGATATTTTAAAATATCCCTAAGTGTTCTATAAGAATCTTCGATCCCATAAGAATCAAAATAATTCCGCCTGCCAGTTCTGCTTTCGATTTGTAGCGTGCGCCAAAGATATTGCCGATTTTCACACCGATAAAAGAACATGTAAAAGTTATGATTCCGATAAAGGAGACAGCAGGGACGATATCTACGCTTAAGAAGGCAAAGGTAACCCCTATAGCCAGGGCGTCAATGCTGGTGGCAACGGCAAGTACCAGCATTGACTTCATATCCAGGGAGTCATTACAGCATTCCTGCTCCTTGCTAAGGGCTTCCCGAATCATATTAATGCCGATGATTCCAAGCAGTATAAAAGCGATCCAATGGTCGATACTGGTTATGTAATCTTTAAACTGCACGCCCAGAAAATATCCGATGAGCGGCATGACTGCCTGGAATATACCGAAATAAAGCCCTACGATACAACATTTTTTAAATGTACTTTTGGGCATAGATAAGCCCTTACAGACGGATACGGCAAATGCATCCATAGAAAGTCCTACTGCTAAAATAAATAATTCTGCTAAATTCATTTCTTTCCTCCTGGGTAAGTGTATGGATTTTCAAAACGGTGCTGCAGCCCATAAGAAAAGACTTATCCGCAGATAGAATCTCTGCAGATAAGTCTCGTTATTTAAAGCAGAACCAGATAATTAATTATCAGTATGTTGACCCTGCTGCACATGTGTGCTAACTACTCCCTTATGCTGACGTTAACGTTTGTTTTGAATAGTATATAATAATTTTTATCATTTGGCAAGTAAAAGATCAATTAGTTAGATGTCAAACTTTATAAAAAATTTAGAATTTTTTTGTTGAATTAGAAAATAACGGGTGATAATATATTCGTTAGATGTCTAACTAAAAAACGAGACTTCAAATGATGTACAGATAGGGGTGAATAAGATGGACATGGATTTATGTGCAAAGGTCAAATTCAGTGAATGGGCGATACAGAGATATGAGTTCCGTTATCTCCGCCATGAACTGGACAGTGAGAAGCTCTATAAGGGTGACCCCAGGCTGCTGATGTTTATCTCTCAGGTAGAGGGATGCAGCCAGACCCGGATAGCAAAGAACCTTTGCATAAAGCCGGCTACGCTGACTGTGATGATTAAAAGAATGGAAGCGGCAGGGCTGATCAGCCGGAAATCAGATGAAAAGGATATGAGAACCCAGAGGGTTTACATAACCGAACGTGGAAAAGAGACAGCAGAACGTACCAGAGATGTTTTCAAGAAAGCAGTTGAGGATATCTACGACGGTTTGACAGAATCGGATCTTGAGGAATATTTACGTATTATGGAAAAGATTCAGAAAAATCTTGTAAGATTGACAGATAGTATTCCAAAAGAAGCTTTCGATTTTGAACTGCCACGTTAAAATGAAATACTTATGAAATACGTTAGTAGTAATGAGAGGAGATATTATGTTTAAAATTTTTAAGTATCTAAAGAAATCAGCAGGGATAATACTGGTAATTGTCCTGTTGCTGTTCCTTCAGGCTTATTGTGATTTGTCATTGCCTGATTATACTTCGAAGATTGTAAATGTGGGTATTCAGCAAAATGGTATCGAAGATGCCGTTGCAGATACAATCCGCGGAGAAACCATGGATAAACTGTTTATTTTTATGGATGAGGATGCCACGAATCTGGTGAAGGAAAATTATACACTGGAAAATGACATGTGGTCACTGAATAAGGTAAACAAAGAAACCAGAGAGCAATTAAATACGGTTTTCGGAAAGCCTATGCTGATGGTGTACGGCCTCACATCGGATTCTGATCAGAGCAAAGAAATTTTGGCTCAGATGAAGCTGCCGGAAGGCACGGATCCGTTTGCAGTATTTTCCCAGATGCCAAAAGAGCAGATGGATAAAGTGATGGAGGGTATGAGTGAACAACTGGATAAGATGCCGGAATCCATTATTACACAGTCATCGATTAATTTTGTGAAAACGGAATATCAGGCACAGGGAATCGACATGGACAGTATGCAGACAAATTATATTTTGAAGTCCGGTCTTGTCATGCTGGCATTTGCCCTGACCATTATGATTGCAGCCGTTTTGGTTACCTTCTTATCCTGCCGGGTGGCTGCTTCTTTAAGCCGTGACCTGCGTGAAAAGGTATTTGAAAAAGTAATTTCGTTTTCCAATGCAGAATTTGATAAGTTCTCCACAGCGTCTCTGATTACCAGAAGCACCAATGATATTCAGCAGGTACAGCTGTTAATGACAATGCTTTTCCGTATTGTCCTCTATGCGCCTATACTGGGGATTGGAGGTGTTATACATGCACTTGGTACCAATAAGTCAATGGCGTGGATCATTGCGGTTGCGGTAGGTGCAATTCTGGTGGTAGTGGGTATTCTCTTTAGTGTAGCTATGCCAAAGTTCCAGTCTCTGCAGAAATTAATTGACCGTCTGAATCTGGTATCCAGAGAAATCCTTCAGGGAGTTCCGGTTATCCGTGCTTTCAGTACTGAGAAACATGAGGAAGATCGTTTTGAAACCGCTAACCATAATTTAATGAAGACAAATCTTTTTGTAAACCGCTGTATGACATTTATGATGCCGCTTATGATGTTTATCATGAACGGAATTACGGTATTGATTGTTTGGAAAGGTGCAGCCGGAATTGACAACGGAAATATGCAGGTTGGTGACCTGATGGCATTTATCCAGTATACCATGATGATTATTATGTCCTTCCTGATGCTTACCATGCTTTCCATTATGCTGCCAAGAGCAAGTGTATCTGCTTCACGTATTAATGAAGTGCTGGCAACAGAAGTGATTCTTCATGATCCCAAAGATCCGAAAAAAGCAGACAGAAGCAAGAAAGGTCTTGTAGAATTTAAAAATGTTTCCTTTACCTATCCGGAAGCAGAGGAGAGTGTACTTTCCAACCTGAACTTTACAGCGAAACCGGGTGAGACAACGGCGGTTATCGGAAGTACCGGATGCGGTAAGTCCACATTAGTAAATCTGATTCCAAGATTTTTCGATGTGACAGAGGGACAGATTCTTGTAGATGGTGTGGATGTCCGGGAAATGAGCCAGCATGAGCTTCATGATAAAATCGGATATGTACCTCAAAAGGGTGTCCTGTTCTCGGGAACGATTGCTACCAACCTGCGTTACGGCAAGGAGGATGCAACGGATGAAGAAGTGGCAAAAGCAGCTGAAATAGCTCAGGCATATGACTTTATCCAGGAAAAAGATGAAAAATTTGATTCACCGATTGCCCAGGGCGGAACCAATGTGTCCGGAGGACAGAAGCAGAGGCTTTCCATTGCCAGAGCAATTGCAAAAGAACCTGAGATCTATATCTTTGACGATAGTTTCTCAGCGCTGGACTATAAGACGGATGTTGCCCTCAGAGGAGCGTTGAAAAAAGAAACGAAGGATGCCACAACGATTATTGTAGCACAGCGTATCAGTACGATTCTCCATGCAGAGCAGATCATCGTTCTGGATGAAGGCAAAGTGGCAGGTATGGGAACACATCAGGAATTACTGAAAAACTGCGACGTATATTATCAGATTGCAGCATCACAATTGTCAAAGGAGGAATTGTCCAATGAGTAATGAGAAACACAACAGGGCCCGTGGACCAATGGGGCCGGGCGGACAGATGGTTCCGGGTGAGAAAGCAAAAGATTTTAAGGGAACAATGAAGAAGCTCATAGGATATATGGGCAGATATAAATTCCGCTTTTTGATTATGATGGTTTTCGCGATTGCCAGTACCACATTTGCAATCATCGGACCAACTATTTTAGGTAATGCAACGACAGAAATTTTTAACGGATTAATGGGCAAAATCAATGGAACCGGCGGTATTAACTTTGATAAAATCGGAGAGATTCTCCTTACGCTGCTGGGATTATATGTGATGAGTGCCTGTCTCTCCTTTATACAGGGCTTCATTATGTCTGGGATCTCCAATGATGTATCGTATAATTTGAGAAAAGATATATCACACAAGATTAACCGTATGCCGATGAAGTATTTTGAAAGCAGAACTACAGGTGAAATACTTTCCAGAATCACCAATGATGTGGATACGCTGGGACAGAGCTTGAATCAGAGTGTTACCCAGCTGATAACTTCAGTTACCATGCTGATTGGTGTATTCATTATGATGCTGCGTATCAATATTATTATGACAATCTGTGCCCTTTTGATTCTTCCGATCTCTATGCTGATTATCAGCAGGGTTATGAAGTTTTCACAGAAATTCTTCCAGCAGCAGCAGAAATTCCTGGGAGATGTAAACGGACAGGTGGAAGAAGTATACAGCGGTCACAATATTGTAAAAGTATTTAACAAGGAACATTCGGTTGTAACAGAATTTAAAGAAACAAACCAGAAATTATATGAATCTGCATGGAAATCTCAGTTCTTTTCCGGAATGATGATGCCTATTATGCAGTTTGTAGGTAATCTGGGATACGTTATGGTTGCGCTTCTTGGCGGCTTCTTAGTAATCAAGGGAAGCATTCAGGTAGGTCAGATACAGTCCTTTTTCCAGTATATCCGTAACTTTACCCAGCCAATCCAGCAGATTGCACAGGTAACCAATATGCTGCAGGCTACAGCAGCCGCATCGGAACGTGTATTTGAATTCCTGGAGGAGGATGAAGAAGATCAGAAGGTTGAAAATCCGGTTCATATCGACAACTTACAGGGAAATGTTGAATTTGAGCATGTAAGCTTTGGCTACAATCCGGATCATATCACGATTCATGATTTCTCAGCTCATATTAATGAGGGTCAGAAAATCGCGATCGTGGGACCGACAGGAGCAGGAAAGACCACAATGATTAAGCTTCTCATGCGCTTTTATGATGTCAATACCGGTTCCATCAAGGTGGATGGCCATGATCTTCGGAATTTCAACAGAAGTGAACTCCGTGAAATGTTCGGTATGGTATTACAGGATACCTGGCTGTACAACGGAACGATTATGGAAAATATCCGGTACGGCCGTCTGGGTGCTACCGATGAAGAAGTAATCGAGGCTTCTAAATCGGCACATGCCCACAACTTTATTAAGACACTGCCAGGGGGATATAATATGGTATTAAATGAAGAGACCAGTAATATATCCCAGGGTCAGAAGCAGCTTCTGACCATAGCAAGGGCGATCCTTGCAGATCCGAAGATCTTAATCCTGGATGAAGCTACAAGTTCCGTTGATACAAGAACGGAAGTGCGTATCCAGAAAGCGATGGATTATCTGATGAAAGGGCGTACCAGCTTTGTAATTGCCCACAGATTGTCTACGATTCGTGATGCAGACCTGATACTGTTTATGAAAGACGGTAATATTGTAGAGCAGGGTAACCACGATGAGTTAATGGCGAAGAACGGATTCTATGCGGATCTGTACAACAGCCAATTTATAAAAACTGCATAACTGAAAAAAACCCCGCCGGGAGCTAATGCTTTGGCGGGGTTTTTAAAAATGTTAAAATCATATGGTTCGTTTCATCTGCCCATTTACCAAAAACAAAATGGGTGGCACCAGGAATGATTTTTAATTGCGCTTTTGGAATAGAGTGGGCAATCAGTTTTGTGTGCTGCTCTTTGATCATATCGTGCTGTCCGGCAATTACCATGGTAGGAACGGTAATCTTGGCAAGTATTTCCGGGCGTACATGGGGTTCCTTTACCATAAGTCCCAAGACGGAGGCATTGTGTAATGCCTTTTTATCAAATTTTGCTATAAAGGAACATAGATAATAGCCAATGATAATGGGAAACTGTACGGTAAATTTTACACCGGATGGGGACAGGTTGGCTCCGGCAAGAACCAGAAAGTCTATTTTAAATGTTGAGTTTAAGGCGATTTCCAGTGCCGCATTTGCCCCGTCACTGAAACCGATCAGTGCCGCATGGGTAACCCCCAGCTTTTGAAGCAGCATAACTGCATCTTTTGCAATCTGTTTCAGAGTAATGGTTGTATCAGCCGCCATGGAACGGCCATGTCCCCGGCTGTCCATGGTAATTACTCGGTAGTCCTTGGAAAATACTTCTAACTGACGCTGAAAGCAGGTCCAGTCTTCTCCATTCCCATGAATGAATAATATAGTATTTTCATTATCACTATCGCCATATATGCGATAGTAGATTTCGGCATCGTGAATATTCAGATAGCCGTCTTTTAACGCTTCGATGATAATCACTCCTGTTCTGTCTTGATAATCTCATTATAAGTGATATTTAGAAAAAAGCAATTGGAAAATGAAAGGAAATCTAAAAAAACAATTGTTCTGTTTTTTGAAAGGCAGTATAATAGTCGGATACAGAGAAAAGCCTGTGCAGAGAACCATATTCAGGCGGATGGGAGAATATATGGAATACATACCGGCTAAAACCATAGTAACCAAAACAAAGAGTGCGGATTACTGGTTTGGCATTAATTATAACATGAATATTTACAAGGGGTGCTGCCATGGATGCATTTACTGTGACAGCCGTTCGCAGTGTTACCGTATTGATGATTTTGACCGGGTGAGGGCAAAAGAAAACGCCTTGCAGATCATCCGGGATGATTTGCGGAGAAAAGTAAAAACCGGAGTCGTGGGAACAGGTGCTATGAGTGATCCCTATAATCCATTTGAAAAGAGCCTGATGCTCACAAGGCATGCGCTGGAGCTTGTGGATGCTTTCGGATTTGGGGCTGCAATAGCCACAAAAAGTCCGCTTATTACAAGAGATATGGATATACTGGAGGGGATACAGGAGCATTCCCCTGTTCTGTGCAAGATTACGGTAACCACAGCAGACGATGAATTATGTAAGAAAATAGAGCCAGGGGTGGCACCTTCTTCCAGGCGTTTTGAAGCCCTGGGAGAACTTTCAAGCCATGGTATCTTCGCAGGAATTTTGCTGATGCCGGTGCTTCCTTTTATAGAAGACAGCGAAGAGAATATACTGAGCATTGTACGAAAAACGGCGGAAATGGGTGGTAAATTTATCTATCCCGCGTTTGGTGTGACCCTGCGCCAGAACCAAAGAGAATGGTATTTTGGGAAGTTGGAAGAAATATTCCCAGGTGAAAAACTGGCGGAGAAATATATCAAACGGTTTGGCAGTTATTATGAGTGCAGAAGTCCGAAAGCTAAGAAATTATGGGGAATATTCGCAAAGGAATGCGAAAAGTTCGGAATACGCTATAAGATGCAGGATATCATTTATGGCTATCAGAAGAACTATCAGGTAACCCAGCTGAGTTTGTTTGATTTATAAGAGGGGGAAATTATATGGATCATAAATACATACGGTCAATAAAAATAGAATGGGAAAAAACAGACCCGGATGTTTACTACAGGGAGATAGAAGCGCTTACGTCTATAAAAGCGCTGGATTTTCAGCACAATATCACCTTTTTTGTGGGTGAAAATGGTTCCGGGAAATCAACGCTTTTAGAAGCCATTGCAGTGGCATATGGCTTTAATCCGGAGGGCGGAAGTGTTCATTACAATTTTTCATCAAAGGATACACATACGGATTTATGGAAGTATCTGCGCATTGTTAAAGGCATTCACAAAGCCAAGGACGGGTTTTTCTTAAGAGCGGAGAGCTTTTACAACGTGGCTACGAAGATGGAGGAGCTAGCCAGGACAACGGCTGGCGGCTCCATGATGGACCCGGGGTTCCTGAGTGGCTATGGAGGAAAATCACTGCATCATCAATCCCATGGGGAAAGTTTTCTGGCGATTGTCCAGAACCGGTTTCGGGGTGATGGGGTTTATATTTTGGACGAGCCGGAAGCGGCATTGTCACCACAGAGGCAGCTGACGCTTTTACTATACATAGCCCAGCTTGCAAAAGAAGGTTCTCAGTTTATCATAGCCACACATTCCCCTATCTTGCTTGGAATGCCGGATGCAGGAATCTATTCCTTTGATGATAACAGCGTATCACCCATTTCTTATGAAGACGCAGAATGCTATCAGGTGATGGAAATGTTTATCAATCACCGAGAGGTAATATTAGAGCGCCTGCTGAACAGTGAGGATGAAGAGATATAAATATAACTATACTATATATAGAAGAAACTGATGAATGGAGATATAAATAAAACTCTTTCGAATGAGAAAATAAAATAATTTTTTAAAAATGCATCCTTTTTCCACTGTCATTTGTCTAATGATTGTAAACACGTAAAAGTGCGAAAGAAATGCACTTTGAAAAAGGAGGTGTTCCATTGAAGCATCTGGTAATAAAAGCACAGAAAAATGATGAAGAGGCATTCATCAAGCTTATGGAATTAAATAAGCAGAGCATGTACAAGATAGCAAAATCTTATCTGCACCACGAGGAAGATATTGCAGATGCCATGCAGGAAACGGTTTTAAAGTGTTATGAAAAGTTAGAAACATTAAAAGAACCACGGTACTTTAAAACATGGCTGGTTCGGATACTGATTAATAACTGCAAGGATATTTTAAGACAGAATCAGACATTATGCCTTATGGAGGAGTTCCCGGAACTGGCAGATCCGGATCTGCCCCAGGACAACCTGGAATTTACAGAACTTTTGAATTCTCTGAATGAGAAATATCGTACTATCCTGATTTTATACTACGTAGAAGGGTTTAATACAAGAGAAATTGCTGAACTTCTGGAAATGAATGAGCATACGGTGAAAAGCCGCCTGCTGCGTGCCAGGCAAAGCTTTGCCAGGGAATATCAAAAAGATATAGCATGTGCCGGCAGGTAGAGTGTGAAAGAAATCGCTCTCAAACCGGTAAGCATTCAAACCAGTAATAGGAATAGAGCAGACGTGCTATTCGTGGTGTAAAGATGGAAAAAATAAGTATTAGAAAGGATGCCACAATCAATGGGAAAAAATTATTCGGAAGAAGAAGTTAAAAAATTATTAAATGAAGAGATTACAACAACAAATATAGTGGACCAGAAAATGAATCAGGCATATCAGGAAATACGCAGCAAAAAATCTGGAAGAGGAAAGCATCGTTCTTATAAGAAAGTAGTGGTGGCGGCAGCAGCAGCGGCACTGATTGCAACGACTTCTTTAGTGGCACTGGCTGCTAATGGATTCTTCCAGAAGGAAGTAGTACAAAGCAATGATTCCGTATCTTATAAGTTTACGGTTGACTATGAATTAAGTACAAATAAAATCGAAGTGAAACCGGGGTATCTGCCGGAAGGGTACACAACAGAATTTGCCGAAAATAAATTCTGTAAAGAGGATAGCTGGGGAAATGGAATTTCCATCATTCCTATGAGTACAGCGGATATTAAGCGGATAAACAACGAGTTTTCTGTGGATAAGATTGAAAATGTGGAGAAGACAACGCTAAATGGGATGGAAGCCCATGTGATTACCGTAAAGGAAGCGGAAAAATACAGGAGGGGAAACTGTGTGCTCCTGTTTAATCCGGAGGACGGTTATGTCATAGAGGTTTGGGGTTTTTATGACGTTCCGGTTGATGAATTAAAGAAAGTAGCAGACCAGCTTAAAATAGAGAAATCCCAGGATGAAACGGTCGCACTCCCCACGGCGGAAGAAGAGGAAAAAGAAAAGGGAATGCAGCAGGAAGACCAGAAAAGGGAGGAACAATACCAGAAGGCGAAAGAAGCAGGGGTAGGAGAAGACAGGATTGCGCCAATCGGACAGGAAATTAAGGCTCAGGATTTTGATAATGAGGAACTTACTGCTTTAGGTGACGGATTCAATAAACTTGGATACACCATAGAGAGCGCACAGTATATAGATTCCATTGCAGACTATCCCAAAGAAAACTTCTATAATTACGATGAGGATATAGCATCCTGTCTGAACGAAGACGGCAGCCTGCGTGAGCATCTCCGCCAGAAGATGGATGAGGATGGCAGGATGTCAATAGATGAAAGCACAGAAGAATCAGTGGGAAGTAAATTCCTGGTAGTGGATGTCCAGGTAAAAAATTATGCGGACCAATCAGTGGATGCACCGTTATACCTGAGTACTGCAAGGCTTCAGCCGAGGGGAGACGGAACTTATGATATGGACAGCAAATGGGAATATATGCCTGTTCCTATGGAAAACTGGCCAATTCTGGAAAATCCCGTCTATTTCGACCAGCCGCAGAATGTGGAAGGCAATGACAGAATCCATCAATTTTTCTACCGTACCCTAAATCCGGGTGAAACGTTAAATTATAAGCTGATGTATGTGGTGGACGAAGATATGACGGAAGAAATATTCCTGGCACCGCCGATTACCAGCGGAGATGCGGAACTGACAACGGAATATTTTTCCTTAAAAACTAATTGACAATTTACGAAAGAAGTGATATTGTTAGTACTATAGTTGATAAGAGTAAATGCAATGAAGAGGAATAGTACAATTATTTCTGATTACAGAAAGCTGTCGGTTGATGCGAGACAGTTGAGGAAGGAATTGGAACTCACCTTGGAGCGGCTGCCCCAAATTCTTAATAAAGTTTAAATGCTGGATAGAGAAAAGTAGACGCAGACGGATCCCCAACCGTTATCTGGGTAGGATATAAGATTCCATAGAATCCGTATCTGATGAGTGTATGAAGAAATTCATAAAATAGAGTGGTACCGCGCAAGACAAGTATATTTTAGTCTTTCGTCTCTAAATGACAACAGGATTGTCAGGAGACGAAAGGCTTTTTTTGTTTCCAAAAATACGTTGTTATCTAACATTTAACAATTGCAGACGATTATCAACATATAAATGGAACAAAGGGAAAGGCATTGCCACAAAATCAAGCAATGCTGTCAAAGTCAAAAAGAAAAGGAGATCAGAAATATGAATAACGTGAATAAGTACACAAGGCAGTATTTTATGCCGCCGGTAAATGCAATGAACTGGGCAAAGAAAGAATATATTGAAAAAGCGCCAATCTGGTGCAGTGTTGACTTAAGAGATGGAAATCAGGCATTGATCGTACCCATGTCGTTAGATCAGAAGATTGATTTTTTCAAATTGCTGGTAAAAGTCGGTTTCAAAGAAATTGAAGTTGGCTTTCCGGCAGCCTCAGATACAGAATATCAGTTTTTGAGAGCTTTAATTGAGAAAAATTTAATTCCGGATGACGTAACCATTCAGGTGCTGACACAGGCGAGAGAGCACATCATCCGTAAGACCTTTGATGCATTAAAAGGAGCAAAAAAAGCAGTTGTTCATGTATATAACTCTACTTCTTATGCGCAAAGAGAACAGGTATTCAAGAAATCCAAAGAAGAGATACTGAATATTGCAGTGGAAGGTGCTGCATTATTGAAGAAACTGGCAGCAGAAACCGAAGGGAATTTTTCTTTCGAATACAGTCCGGAGAGCTTTACGGGAACAGAAGTGGAATATTCTCTGGAAGTATGTAATGCAGTTTTAGAAGTCTGGCAGCCAACGCCTGACAATAAGGTAATCATCAATCTGCCAAGTACCGTACAGCACTCCATGCCCCACATTTACGCAAGCCAGATTGAATATATGTGCGATAACATGAAATACCGTGAAAATGTAATTGTTTCCCTGCATCCACACAATGACAGAGGATGCGGTGTGTCGGATGCGGAATTGGGTATTCTGGCTGGTGCCGACAGAATCGAAGGCACATTGTTTGGAAATGGAGAACGCACCGGTAACGTGGATATCGTAACACTGGCAATGAATATGTATTCCCAGGGTGTAGATCCGGAACTTGACTTTAGCAATATGCCGGCAATCTGTGGTGCATATGAAGAGTTTACCGGAATGAAGATCGATATGAGAAGCCCATACAGCGGAGCATTGGTATTTGCAGCATTCTCCGGTTCCCATCAGGATGCAATTGCCAAGGGCATGAAATACCGTGAAGACCATGACTGCGACCAGTGGACAGTTCCATACCTGCCAATTGATCCTACGGATGTGGGAAGGCTCTATGAAGCAGATGTTATCCGCATTAACAGCCAGTCCGGAAAAGGCGGTATCGGATATATTCTGGAACAGAATTTCGGCCTGAACTTACCGGCAAAGATGAGAGAAGCCATGGGATATGCGGCAAAATCTGTATCAGACGAACAGCACAAAGAACTTATGCCGGAAGAAATCTTCCAGTTGTTCAAGGACAAATTCGAAGACATTGCAACGCCTTACGATATTACGGAAGTACACTTCAAACAGCATAATGGCATCATAGCGGAAGTAGTTGTGGATGTAAACGGAGAAAGCCGTACTGCAATCGCAGCCGGAAACGGACGTCTGAACGCAGTAAGCAATGCTCTTAAGAAGCAATTCCGCTTAGAATACGATTTAATCACTTACCAGGAGCATGCATTGGAACAGAGCTCCAGCTCCAAAGCGATCGCTTATGTGGGTATTCGCAATAAAGATGGTATACTTTTCTGGGGTGCAGGCGTAGACCAGGATATTATCCAGGCATCCATTCATGCATTAGTTACCGCAATTAATAATATGGTGGCAGAATAAATATAAGTGAATCTCTACAATTCATGATGTTATGGCTGATCAATATAATTCAGTCTCTGCAATTCATGAAAATGGAAGATTAGCAGGCAGAAAAAAGCATGCTGCCGCAATTATTTAAATAGCATTATATATTTGAAATAGAAAAGCCTTGATATCTATGATTAATATCATAAATATGCAAGGCTTTTTCTATGCCGGGCAATTAAGCCGGCATATTTAAATCGTGGGCTCGGAGATGTGTATAAGAGACAGATGTAATAGAATATAATAATGATCAGATGAGTCCATTATCTTTGCAGAGTGCTTCTATACTGCGGTCATAGGTAGCTTCCGCTTCTGCTGAGAAAAAGCATCCGGGCACTCCTTCGTTGTGATCCCGGTGATGTGCCACACACTCACAGCATTTACCGTGACGAGGGCAGTCATATGTACAGGAACAAGGTTTTTTATTCGTACAACCCATTTATAGTCCTCCTTATCTTTTGTTGATATATTTTATCAGTTATGTAAAGAAAAAGCAAGTTTAGAGTAGTAGATTAAATAGAGAGGAGCAGCAGGCTCCTCTCTGATAAAATATTTATTTGCTTTTGTTTACGAAAGATTCGCAGTCTGTACATTCGATTTTAGTTGGGTTTGATTCGTGTGTTCCAACTTTAATAGCGTTAAGTGTACAGTAGTTTTCTGTTTCAGCATGATGAGTACAGTTGTTTACGGAACATTTAATAGATTCGTTTTTCATAATTTTCACCTCCTTGATAATGGTACTAAATAGTTTGCACAACAATTGATTTTTTATACCGGATATGTTCAGAAAATGTTTCCCGGAAGAAAATTCAAGCAGTTGGGATGCATAAAATTTTGCAGAATAACCGACAGACAAATCCAGCAACTTACAAAATTATTTAAAATATTTCAAAATAATTAAATTGTTTCGAAAATATTACTGAGTGATTAAATAGGCATTAAAATGCCCAAAAATACAGGGGTTTAGAGAAAAATGTTGTAAAATGTAGAAAAATAATCCATAAAAATGGTAAAAAGTTGGGAAAAAGAACTAGTAATATTTAATGAAAATATGCATATAAATATCGAAATAAATATGAATAATGCACATAGATACAATGTGATGAAAAATTGTACATGTAAGATATTACAAAAATATGAATTCACGCTTGACACATTCTTTTCTTTTCAATATAATTGCAATACACAGACAAGCGAGGGGGGCTTTGTGTAAATTGTTTTTGTTTTTAAATATTTAAAAATACAATTATAAAGGGGAGCAATTATTTTAGGAAAGATGAGGAACGCCGTATGTGGCTGTTAAAATCGCTAGTTAGGAAGTTGTACAAATTAAAAAAATATTTGTTCAGACGAAGATACCGCGGATGCCGTATTAATTGCGTAGCTGCTACTTTTATTGCAGTTATAAGTACTGTTGTCCTGCTTTGTGCAGTCGGCTTCAGTGATGGCGGTAAGAACAAGGTATATGCCGTTACACAACAGAATGCGGTTACAGACGAAACACCGCAAAAGGCGAAAGATAAAAAGTTCCAGGCAGGCCTAATGGGTATCATGAACTGTATATCCAGCATGGAAGAACTGTCCAGGTCTTCAAAAGCACAGGAAGTATCAGGAGCAGGAGAGGAAGTACTGGTGGGGGCATCCAAAGCCAGCAGGAGAGAAGTAAACAGGATGACAATTGAAAAGGGCATGGAGCCGGCAGGAACAGTTGGTTACAGTGCGTCACAGATTGTGAAGGACAACCATATGCCTGTGGAAGATTACGATGCACTTCTTCGTATAGTGGAAGCGGAAGCGACCGGCGGAGATATGAAAAGTAAGATTCTGGTGGCAAATGTAGTACTTAACAGAGTAAACAACAGTCATTTTCCGGATAGTATTTATGACGTTGTATGGGAGCGGGTAAATGGTGATCCGCAGTTTTCCCCAACGGCGGACGGAAGGATTGACAGTGTTACGATTTCGGATGAAACAATTGAAGCCGTTGACCGTGCTTTAAATGGCGAAGATTATTCAGAAGGTGCATTGTACTTTATCGCAAGATCCAGTGCAGACCAGATCAATGTCAACTGGTTTGATACTAAATTGCAGAAATTGTTCGTGTATGGCGGACATGAATTTTTTACATACGAAGGTTATTGATAAAATGGCGGCTGCGTTTTTGTGCAGCTGCCTTTTTTCGGCTTGTGTACTTTGAAAAGGTATGCTATAATCTGTACTTAAAGAATATAATTTAAACCAATGTAAAGGATGAAGACGATGGATTTGTTATACAAAAGTACGAGAAGTAATGAAACTGCAGTAACAGCTTCCCAGGCAATTTTAAAGGGATTATCCGCAGACGGTGGGCTATTTGTTCCATCCGCTATTCCTGCATTAGATGTGGATATGGAGACTTTGGCAGGTATGAGCTACACAGAGACGGCATATGAAGTTATGAAGCTGTTTTTTACGGACTTTACGGAAGAAGAGTTAAAATCCTGTATTGCAAAAGCTTACGATGAAAAGTTTGATACCACTGAGATTGCACCGATTAAAAAAGAAGACGGCGCTTATTATCTGGAGCTGTTTCACGGTGCTACCATTGCATTTAAAGATATGGCACTTTCAATTCTGCCTCATTTGCTTACGACTTCAGCGAAAAAGAATAAAGTGGAAAATGAAATCGTAATTCTGACTGCTACCTCAGGAGATACCGGTAAAGCGGCTCTGGCTGGTTTCGCAGATGTTCCGGGAACCAGAATTGTGGTATTCTATCCCAAAGATGGTGTAAGCCCTATTCAGGAAAAGCAGATGGTTACCCAGAAGGGTGCGAATACTTTTGTAGTAGGCATTAACGGTAACTTCGATGATGCGCAGACAGGTGTTAAGAACATATTCGGAGATAAGGAGCTGGAAGCGCAGATGGCAGCTGCCGGATTCCAATTTTCTTCAGCTAACTCTATTAATATCGGTCGTCTTGTTCCGCAGGTGGTTTATTATGTATATGCCTATGCAAAATTATATGCTTCAAAAGAGATAGGCAAATCCGAGAAGATCAATGTGGTTGTGCCAACCGGTAACTTTGGAAATATTCTGGCTGCATATTACGCTAAAAATATGGGTGTTCCCATTGACAAGCTGATATGTGCCTCTAATGACAATAAAGTGCTGTATGATTTCTTTACAACAGGTACATATGACAGAAATCGTGAATTTATCCTTACCACATCACCATCTATGGACATTCTGATTTCCAGTAACCTGGAGCGGTTGATCTATAAGATTGCCGGACAAGATGCGGATAAGAATCTGGAAATGATGGCAGCACTTGGCAAAGAAGGAAAGTATGATATTACCGAAGAAATGAAAGCACAGCTTTCTGATTTCTATGGAAATTATGCTACGGAAGAAGAGACGGCACAGGAAATTGCCTCTGTATACCGTAAGACAGGATATATCATGGATACCCACACGGCGGTAGCATCCTGTGTATTCAAGAAATATGAAGCAGAAAACAGAGATCATAACAAGTCCGTAATTGCGTCTACTGCAAGCCCTTATAAGTTTACAAGGAGCGTTATGGATGCGATTGACATGAAGTATGATGCAATGACAGATTTTGAACTGGTGGACGAACTTTGCGAGCTTTCTAAAGTGAAAGTCCCAGGTGCAATTGAAGAAATCAGAACAGCTCCCGTACTTCACGATACTGTTGTAGAAGTAAATGAGATGAAAGACATCGTGAAAAAGTTCTTAAATATGTAAGCGGAGTCTTGGAAAGGTAGGATTTTGTTATGGATAGTATGTACATGCTCATGGATTTACTTTTCGTAGGCTGCGGTGTATACGTTTTGTATGCATTTTATCTGATGAAAACAAAGGGTGAGATAAAGGAAAATGTTTTGTTATCCAGAGATATCTCAGTTTCAAAGTGTAAAGATAAGGCGGGATACATCAAATATATGACACCAAGACTTCTGGTATTTGGTATCGTATTGCTGATCATTGGAATTGTGAGCCTTGTTGGCGATTATTTTAAACTTTTAGGATTGGGATCCTTAATTATTCTGGCAATCGGACTGATTGTAATGGTATGGTTTGTAATGATTACCAGGAAGTCCATGAAAACATTCTGGTAAATATGATAAAAGAGTTTCAACCGCTTATCTGGCTGGTTGAAACTCTTTTTATAATTCATAGAATAAGCTTATTCAGCCTCCGGACGTTCGTGAAGAGGTGTATATTCTTTATGTTTTGCAACACTCTTGTAAGCAGGACGGATAATTTTTCCGTTGTTTGCCAATTCTTCAATACGATGTGCGCTCCATCCCACAACACGTGCGATTGCAAAGATAGGGGTAAATAATTCCGTTGGAAGATCCAGCATACTGTAAACAAATCCACTGTAGAAGTCTACGTTGGCACTTACACCTTTATAGATTTTACGCTCTTCTCCGATTACCTGGGGAGCCAGGCGTTCAATCATGGAGTAGAGTTTGAATTCTTCTTCCCTTCCTTTTTCTTTGGAAAGGCTCTCTACAAAGGATTTAAATATATTTGCTCTTGGATCAGACAGAGAATAAACCGCGTGTCCCATTCCATAGATCAGTCCGGCGTGATCAAATGCCTCTTTGTTTAACAAACGTTTCAGGTAATTTTTGATTTCTCCTTCATCAGACCAGTCTTTTACTGACTTTTTCATATCTTCAAACATCTTGACTACTTTAATATTTGCTCCGCCGTGTTTCGGACCTTTTAAAGAACCGAGAGAAGCAGCCATTGAAGAGTAAGTATCCGTACCGGATGAAGATACGACATGGGTTGTGAAGGTAGAGTTATTACCGCCGCCATGTTCCATATGCAGAATCAGTGCAACGTCTAAAATCTTAGCTTCCAGTTTTGTGAAATTACTGTTTGGGCGTAAAATATGAAGAATGTTTTCAGCGGTAGATAATTCCGGCTGGGGTGAGTGGATGAAAAGGCTGTTACCATCGTGATAGTGGCTGTATGCCTGGTAGCCATATACAGAAAGCATAGGGAAAAGGCTGATTAACTGCAGGCATTGTCTGAGGACATTTGGAATAGATACGTCATCTGCCCTGTCATCGTAGGAATAAAGTGTCAGGACGCTTCGTGCAAGGGTGTTCATCATATCCTGGCTTGGCGCTTTCATAATAATATCCCGGACAAAGCTGGTCGGCAGTGTGCGGTATGTAGCAAGCAGGTTGGAAAAATCACGTAATTGCTCTTCCGTTGGAAGTTTCCCGAAAAGAAGCAGATATGTTACTTCTTCAAAGCCATAACGGTCATCATGGATGAAGCCCTGGACGATGTCTTCCACATCGATGCCGCGGTAGAAGAGTTTACCTTCACAAGGAATCATTTCGCTGTCCACGACGGTATAGGAGCGGATCTCTGCGATGTCGGTCAGACCTGCAAGAACGCCCTTACCACTAATATCACGAAGACCTCTTTTTACTTCGTATTTTGTGTACAGCTCCGTGTTGATCTGGCTGGTATCAGTTGCCAGATTGGAAAGAGCGAGAATATCAGGTGTAATTTCTGAATACGTACTCATAGTTGTTTCCTCCTGTTCTATTTGAGCGAGTTTGAAATTCCTTTCCGGCAGCTGCGCGGAAAGGAATTTGATAACACACTCTAATGTGATAAAGAATTAAATTCATTCTTTATCATATCATAAATTGGAAAAGAAGAATAGTAAAATTTTTAAAATGTAAAATAAGTATAAAATCATGAAAATGGATTGTTAAATGCTTGACATCTAAAAATAAAGGTGCGATAATTGAGAACGGTATTTGTGCAAAAATTCATAATTTCTGGTAAATCATTCTTTCTTGAATTATATATTGAAATTAGATGAATACTAGAGTATAATATTGTTATAAAGTTATATATCTTAAGTTACCCGGGGTGTTCGACAATCCTATCATTTTGAACCTACATGTACTTTTATGGGATTCCTACATTGCTGTGAAGGATGTCAGGCCACCGTTTGCAGTGGAAGACAGACGTCGCAGTTGCGGTTACCCACCTAGCTTTGCTAGGAGTCAAAAGATAGGAAACGGCACTTTGGGGCTTACAATAAAAAAGAACATTTGCTTAGCAGATGTTCTTTTTTGCGTTATGCATTAGAGCGGGTTTTAAAATTGTGGAAAAACAAGTTGTAAGCTTTTTGGACTGGGTGTATAATAGTGGCATCGTATAAAAAGAATAAAAATGATAGAAAACTTAAAGGAGAGGACAAAAATATGGGGATGATGACGAGTTTATTTGGGAAAACCGGAGATGGCCAGGAGGCCAAAATTGTTACGATTATGAATAAAAACGGCATGGGGATTGAAGTGACAAATTATGGAGCTACATTGGTGTCTGCAACGGTGCCGGATGAAAATGGCCATATTGAAGATGTTATTTTAGGATATGAGGATGTAACGGATTACGTTGCAAACGGCGGTTTCTTTGGAGCGGTTATTGGAAGAAACGGCAATCGGATCGGGAAAGCTAAAGTGACCATTAACGGTGTGGAATATCAGATGGAGCAAAATGAGAATGAGAACAGTCTTCACAGCGGTACCAGGGGATTTGATAAGGCAATCTGGGATATGGAACTTCTGGAAGATGAAGCTACAGTAAAATTTACACATCACAGTCCGGATGGCGATGAAGGTCTGCCCGGAAACTTTGATGTATCAGTTTCTTATACACTGACAGATGAAAATGAAATCAAAATCCACTATACCGGTGTTTCCGATGCAGATACCATAGCGAATATGACAAATCACAGTTATTTTAATCTTGCCGGACATGATAAAGGAACGATCCTGGATCATACTTTATGGATGGATGCGGATTCATTTACCGTAATTGATGCAGAGTCTATTCCCACAGGAGAGCTGAGAAACGTGGAAGGTACTCCTATGGATTTCAGAAAAACAAGACGTATCGGTGATGATATTGATGATACATACGAACAGATTCAGCTGGCTCATGGATATGACCACAATTTTGTGCTGAATCACAACGGGGAAGAAAAACTGCGCAGGATAGCGAAAGTGACGGATCCGGCAAGCAAACGAACAATGGAGGTTTACACGGATTGTGCAGGCGTGCAGTTCTATACAGGTAACTTTATTGAGAAAACACAGATTGGAAAAGGCGGTATCCCTTATCAGAAGAGAAGCGGTTTATGCCTGGAAACCCAATTCTTCCCGGACGCTCCAAATCATGAAAATTTCCCTTCTTCTATTTTAAAAGCAGGGGAAGTTTATGATACGACTACGGTTTACAAATTTGGGTTTGAATGTAAATAATCCAGGAAATGATCAGATTCCGGTATTTTGAAACTTTTGGCAGGTACATTGGATGTGAAATGTATTGCCGGAAGATGAAAAATGCCGGATTTTTGATTTTTCGTTAAAAAAACACTATGTCCTAATTTTGCGTTCTTTTTCTCCTGTTTTTGGATATACTAGTATATAAATGAAGAGAAAACAGGAGCAAAGAATGAAGGATGACAATACCTTTGGAAAAATTCTTATATTAAGCGGCTGTATCATGGCTTTTTTATTGCTGTGTTTTTATGACACTTATAAAAAAAAGGGTGATGATGTCCTGAATAAATTGCAGGAGACAATTCAGACTGATCTGGCAGGACAAAAAGAAATCCAGGAATCTAAAACGGATAAAAAGAAATCCGATAAAAAAGAAAGCGTGAATGACCAGAAGAGCACAGAAGAGCAGAAAGAGGCGCAGGAAGATAAAAGCCAGGAAAACAAGACCAAAGACGAAGCGGCATCCTCCGGGGATACACAGACGGCAGATGCACAAAATCCCCTTATACGTGTGCTCATCAAGACGGATGATTATGAGGGGGAGTACCATAGCAGCGTGACGCTTCAGTGCAGTACAGATTATGTGCTGCAGTATGGAGAGACAACAGAAGAGCATGGTGCTGAGGACCCGTTGACGCTGACGGCTGACAGTCCTTATTTAAATGACGGGATACTGCGTATCCAGCCTAAGGATGAAAAGGGTGAGATTATATTGCCCGGGCTGAAAAGAGGTTACGAAAATCCTTCCTATCTGGGAAACTTTGAAATTGTAAAAAGAGATGCCGGTCTTCTGGTTATCAATGAGCTGCCTCTCGAAACCTATCTCTGTTCTGTGGTACCAAGCGAGATGCCGGCTGCATATCCGCTGGAATCTCTGAAAGTGCAGGCGGTCTGTGCCAGGAGTTATGCCATCAAACAGATGCAGAACGGGCGTGGGGCGGAATTTAATGTACATGTTGACGATAGTGTCTCCTATCAGGTCTATAACAATCAGAAGAGGGATGAACGTGCCAGCGAAGCCGTAAAGGCTACTGCGGGTCAGGTGATGCGTTCCGACGGGGAAATTGTGGATGCACTTTACTATTCAACCTCCTGCGGAGTAAATCTGAGCCAGGATCTTTCACAGGAAACAGTTTTTGCATCATTTATGACCACTGATAACCATACTGCGTATGAAGCCAGTGAACCCTGGTACCGGTGGAAGGCTGTATTTACAATTGATGAACTGACAAGACTGGCAAATGCCTGGCAGCCTGGTACCGGAAACGTAACTGCTTTAAGTATCGATTCCCGGGAGACAAATGGTGCCATTGCAAAATTTACTTTGCAGGGAGAGAATCAGAGCATTACGGCAGAGGGAGAATATACGGTTCGTAAACTGCTGTCTCCGGTGAATATTGCGGTAGTCCAGCAGGATGGAAGTGAAGCTGCAGGGATGACTCTGCTGCCCAGCGCATTTTTCTATCTGACTCCTAACTATGAAAATGATGTACTGGTCAGCTATACCCTTACCGGAGGGGGATACGGGCACGGAAAAGGAATGAGCCAAAATGGAGCAAGGCATATGGCAGATGCAGGAATGGGATATGAAGAAATATTAAAATACTTTTATGGTGATGTACAGATAGGATAAAGTGATTGATATTTCCCCTGGAGCGTGTTAAAAAATGCTTTCTGCCAGATGTGCGTTCCGGATTACGGGATTGGTGCCAAATTTGGGATGTGCAGTGGGCTGCATAGAATAAATTTGGCGCATCCATCCCGCAAAGTGGGGCGGGCATCTGGTGAAAATGATTCTTGAAATACGCTCTGGGCTTGCAGTGAGATCAAAAACGTGCTATGATTGGTTCACATAAAAACGTCAGAGGGATATTATGAAAGCTATTTGTACGATCATCAGATTTATCTTGAATTTTTTGAGGAAAGCCAAGCGGGACCGTGTGGATGCTTATTCTGCACAGTCTGCTTTTTATGTAATCATGAGTTTTATTCCCTTTATTATGTTACTGCTGACGCTGCTTAAGTATACCCCCCTTACGCCAGCCGATGTGGTGGATATGGTAATGGGGGTCTTGCCTGCCTCCTTCCGTGAGGTTCTGGAGGGACTGGTGGGCGGCGTATATACCGGTTCCACCGCACTGCTGTCAGGAACGGCTATCGCTGCCGTATGGGCGGCGGGGAGAGGGGTTATGGCAGTTACAAATGGTTTGAACTCCGTCCAGGGAATCCGCGAGACCAGAAATTACATTTACATGCGTCTGCGATCTGCTTTCTATACCGTGCTCTTTCTGGTTTCCATCGTTGCGGCAATGCTGCTGCTGGTGTTTGGAAATCAGGTACATGATCTGATAATCAGATATGTTCCTCTTCTAAAAGAATTTTCCGGGTTTATTATCAGTGTCAGAACCATTGCCACTATTACGCTGCTCACGCTGTTGTTTATGGCGATGTACAAAATGCTGCCAAACCGAAAGGACAGATTTGCCAACCTGTTGCCGGGAGGACTGTTTACGGCACTTGCCTGGTCCATATTTTCCTATGGATTTTCCATCTATTTTGAAATGGCAAAGCGAATGTCTTCCATCTACGGAAGCCTGACATCGGCTGTCATGGTAATGCTATGGCTGTATTTCTGCATGTGGTTTATCTTCATCGGAGCTGAAATAAATTGTTATTTAGAAGATAGTTCGAGTTTTGACTTGACAGATTAAGTAAATATGATAAAATAGGTCATAGTAATAGTTAACAGGCAACAAATATCAAGAAAAAGAAATCATCGAATAATAAAAAGCGATGAAGGTGTCAGTAGAAGATCATTTTCTTACAGAGAGAGGAAGCCATCGGCTGGAAGCATCCTTAAGTTCAGATGATAAATTCGAATTTCCCACCGGAGCTGCATTTTTGAAATCACAGTAGGAAATGCCGACCATGCGCGTTAAGCATACTAATTAAGAGCCTGCAGCAGCAGGAATTAGGGTGGTACCACGGAACTCCAAGCTTCGTCCCTTACACCAGAGGGATGAGGCTTTTTTTGCGCGAATCAATGAGGCGTGCGCCAAAAGCCCCTGGAGCAAATAGCCTGCTTGCAGAGCGATTTGCGCAAGGAGCTTTTGGCATAGGGCGAAGCCCGCGACCGAGCCGCCAGGCGAGGTGAGCACGCCGGACAAGCGGCAGCCAAGACAGTAAAGTAACGGCGGGCAAATAGCCTGCCTTCCACCCAAGAATCAGATAAAATGAAAAAGGAGAAATATAATGAAAGACAAATTGCAAGCCATCAAAGAAGAAGCATTGAGTCAGATCCAAACGTCCGATGCACTGGATAAATTAAATGATGTCCGTGTAGCATTTCTGGGTAAGAAGGGACAGTTAACAGCGGTTTTAAAAGGGATGAAAGATGTCACACCGGAAGAACGTCCGTTAGTGGGACAGATGGTGAATGACACCAGAGCGGCTATTGAAACATTTTTAGAAGAGACAAAGAAGAAGTTAGAGGCTAAGGTTCGGGAAGAGAAATTAAAGAGTGAAGTAATTGACGTTACGCTTCCGGCTAAGAAGAATAATGTAGGCCATCGTCATCCGAACACCATTGCTTTGGAAGAAGTAGAGCGTATCTTTGTAGGTATGGGTTATGAAGTAGTGGAAGGACCTGAGGTAGAATACGATCTTTACAATTTTGAAAAATTAAATATCCCGGCGAATCACCCGGCTAAGGATGAGCAGGATACCTTTTATGTGAATAAAGACATTGTTTTAAGAACACAGACTTCACCGGTACAGGCACGTGTCATGGAACAGGGGAAACTTCCGATCCGTATGATTGCTCCGGGAAGAGTATTTCGGTCAGATGAAGTGGATGCCACACATTCTCCGTCTTTCCACCAGATCGAAGGTTTGGTAATTGATAAAAATATTACATTTGCAGATTTAAAAGGGACTCTGGAAGAGTTTGCAAAAGAATTGTTCGGACCGGAGACGAAGACAAAATTCCGTCCTCATCATTTCCCATTTACTGAGCCAAGTGCCGAAGTGGATGTGACTTGTTTTAAGTGCGGTGGGGAAGGATGCCGTTTCTGTAAAGGATCAGGCTGGATTGAAATTCTGGGCTGCGGTATGGTGCATCCTCATGTTCTGGAAATGTGCGGAATCGATCCACAGGTTTACAGCGGTTTTGCATTTGGTGTGGGACTTGAGCGTATTGCACTTTTGAAATATGAGATTGACGATATGAGACTACTGTATGAAAACGATATTCGTTTCTTAAAACAATTCTAATGGAAATTAAGTAAAGAGAGGAAAACAGAATGAATACATCATTATCATGGATTAAAGCATACGTTCCGGATCTGGAAGCGGATGCACAGGAATATACGGATGCGATGACTTTGTCAGGCACCAAGGTAGAGGGATTTGAGAGACTGGATGAAGACCTGGAAAAAATTATAATCGGACAAATTGAGTCTATTGAGAGACATCCGGATGCGGATAAGCTGATTATCTGCCAGGTGAATGTAGGCACGGAAACCGTACAGATTGTAACAGGAGCTCCAAATGTAAAAGAAGGGGATAAAATCCCGGTTGTACTTGACGGCGGACGTGTAGCGGGCGGACATGACGGCAAGAAGACAAAAGGCGGAGTAAAGATTAAAAAAGGTAAGCTGCGCGGAATTGAGTCATGCGGTATGATGTGCTCCATTGAAGAACTGGGATCAACAAGAGAGATGTACCCGGAATCACCGGAGTATGGTATTTACATTTTTCCGGAAGATGCTAAAGTAGGAGAAAGTGCCATACATGCGCTGGATTTAGACGATGTTGTATTTGAATATGAGATTACTTCAAATCGTGTGGACTGCTATAGCGTAATCGGTATCGCCAGAGAAGCAGCGGCTACTTTTAATAAAAAGTTTGTACCTCCGGTTGTAGCAGAAACGGGAAATGACGAAGATGTAAATGATTATATTAAAGTTACGGTAAAGGATTCAGAGCTTTGCCCGCGGTACTGTGCAAGAGTGGTTAAAAATATCAAAATTGCTCCTTCACCCGTGTGGATGCAGAGGCGCCTTGCAACAAACGGCATACGTCCAATTAACAACATTGTAGATATTACCAACTACGTTATGGAAGAATACGGCCAGCCTATGCATGCTTATGACTATGACACTATTGCCAATCATGAAATTATAGTGAGACGTGCAAATGCAGGTGAAAAATTTGTTACTCTGGATGGTCAGGAAAGAACTATGGATGAGTCCGTTCTGATGATCTGTGATGGGGAAAAAGCAGTTGGTATTGCCGGAATCATGGGTGGTGAAAATTCTATGATTACCGACAATGTAAAAACGATGTTATTTGAAGCTGCCTGTTTCGATGGAACGAATATCAGACTTTCCAGTAAGAAAGTGGGTCTGCGTACAGATGCATCCGGTAAATTTGAAAAAGGACTGGACCCCAATAATGCCCAGGCTGCAATAGACCGTGCATGCCAGCTGGTGGAAGAGCTGGGAGCAGGAGAAGTTGTAGGCGGAATGACCGATGTGTACGACAAAAAGAAAAAACCGGTTCGCATCGGATTTGAACCGGAAAAGATAAATGCATTGCTGGGTACCGATATTTCCAAAGAAGATATGCTGGGATATTTTGAAAAAATTGGACTTAAATATGATGAGGCTTCCAACGAGATTTTAGCACCTACTTTCCGACATGATCTGTTCCGTATGGCGGATCTGGCTGAAGAAGTGGCTAGATTCTATGGTTATGACAACATACCCACGACACTTCCAAAAGGGGAAGCTACCACAGGAAAATTGCCATTTAAGCTGAGAATTGAAGAAGTGGCAAGAGACATTGCAGAATTCTGCGGTTTCTCTCAGGGAATGACTTATTCTTTCGAAAGTCCGAAGGTGTTTGACAAACTGCTTTTACCCGAAGATTCCGAATATCGCAAGGCAATCACGATCTCTAATCCTTTAGGGGAAGATTTCAGTATTATGAGAACCATTTCTTTGAATGGTATGCTCACATCTCTTGCATTTAATTACAACCACAGAAATAAAAATGTGCGTTTATATGAACTTGGAAATATTTATCTGCCGTCGGAGCTTCCGCTTAAGGAACTTCCGGATGAAAGAATGCAGTTTACCCTGGGCATGTATGGAGATGGCGATTTCTATACCATGAAGGGTGTGATTGAAGAGTTCTTTGAGAAAATCGGACTGCATGAGAAGGAAACCTATGATCCAAATTCCGGCAAACCATTTTTGCATCCGGGACGCCAGGCAAATATTATCTACAATGGAAAAGTAACAGGGTACCTGGGTGAAGTGCATCCGGAAGTGCTGGATAATTATGACATAGGGGACCGTGCATATGTCGCAGTGCTGGATATGCCTTTGATTGTAGAGATGTCCACTTTTGACCGTAAATTCGAAGGAATTGCTAAATTCCCTGCTGTGAACCGTGATCTTAGTATGGTTGTGCCAAAAGAAATTCTGGCTGGCCAGATTGAAGCAATGATCGCTCAGAGAGGCGGCGCAATATTAGAGAGTTATCAGCTGTTTGATATCTATGAAGGCTCTCAGATTAAAGAAGGATATAAATCCATTGCTTACTCTATTACATTCCGGGCAAAGGATAAAACGCTGGAGGAAGCTGAAGTTTCTGCAGCAATGAAGAAAATATTAAATGGTTTGGAATCCATGGGAATCGAGCTGAGACAGTAATATGAAAATTTTCATTATGAGGCACGGAGAGACGGACTGGAATACCCAGAAACGTCTCCAGGGCCGAACCGATATTTCTTTGAACGAAAATGGAAGAGAATTGGCAAGGGTTACAGCAGAAGCGTTGCGGGATGTCCCTTTTGATCTGGCAATCAGCAGTCCGCTGGCACGGGCTTTGGAAACAGCTGAAATTGTGATCGGAGATCGCAATATTCCGATATTGCGGGATGAGCGGCTCATTGAAATCAGTTTTGGAGTTTTTGAAGGTATGATCAGCAGCAAAGAGAATTATGAGATTCCCGATCCGGACTTTTCGAACTTTTTCCAGGCGCCGGATAGGTATCTGCCGCCATCCCAGGGTGAGGACATCCGATCCCTTGGGGCACGGACAAAAGCATTTATGGATGATATTTTAAATCGTGAGGAGTATCAGGATAAAACCATCCTGGTTACTACTCATGGCGGTGCGATGCGTGGATTATTAAACAGCTTGCGTACATTTGAAATGTCTGATTTCTGGAATGGCGGGGTTCCGAAAAATTGTGGTGTCGCAATCCTGGAGTGCCGGGATGGGAAGGCAGAAGTGCTGGAAGAAAATAAAATATACTATTAGGTGTGAAAAATGGTGAAAATGCCTGTACCGGAAGGGGCTTTTGGTTGTATCCGAAACTGCGAAGCCGCCAACTGGTACAGGCATTTTATATTTTAACTATTTTAAGCTGAACGGTAATCAGTATCTTTCAATTTGAAGAAAACAATGCCGTTTCCTAAGATGGTGGAACGGTTTAATTTTTTAATACTTCGGAAGGAATCGATTTAAATAAATTAATATTAGGAGTATGGTTCGTAAATGCAGCGAAGAAAAATGCTAACAGAAGCAGGAGACAGAGACACAATATATTGGATGTGTGGTTTCCTGTTTTTTTGCATGCACTTAAGTACCAGCTGAAAAAGTAACAGACCAGAACACCCAGGACAAAGGTCAGAATATCCATAGCCAGGTAGTTTGTTCCGATAATACCGGTGTAAGTATAAAAAAATGCAACGATAAACAACAGTCCGGCAAAGCAGCCGATGGTCTTGGCGGTGACAAAGGAAGAAAAATTCTTTCCGATCATAAAATATTCGATAAATGTGAGAAACAAAAAAGGGAAGAATAACATCTTCAGGTGTTCCCAGGTGGATTCGTTTATAGGGGAAATAAAGGCGATGAGGTAATGGTAGCCGCTCCATTTATATATAAAGTGGAAAAGAGTCCCCAGAACTATCGCCAGCAGAGCAAAGGTAAGCTCATAGTAAAAATATTGTTTTTTAATGGATTTCATAGTTATACCTCCTGCATACCGCAGGTTTCGCCTGCAATACTGCATTTATAAATCGTTTGAAAGGAACGGTATTCATTTGATGAATGTAACGGGGCTTTTTAATTAGTGTATGGGATATTAGAAAAATTATGTAAAAGAATAGAATTAATCCATTGCAATTATATATAAATTTTGATAAAATAATATATAAATAATTTAATTGGACGTTTATATGCGATAAAATCGTGTGAAAGGAAGGGTATATTCGGTTATGAAGGTGAGTATAAAGAGTATTAGCGAGAAGACAGGCTTCTCGCCGGCTACCATTTCAAATGCGCTGAATCATAAAAAGGGTGTGAATGCGCAGACATCGGCGGAAATTTTTCGTGTTGCGAAAGAGATGGGGTATATCAGTGAATCCAGTATACGTAAAATAAAATTTGTCATCTTTAAAAAAAATGGTTTGATTATCGATGATACGCCGTTTTTCTCATTGCTGATTGACGGTTTTGAGAAGGAATGCCGGGAGTCGGGATTTGAAATGGTTATCTGCCATTTGAATCAGAAGGATGAGGACTACGAAGAACAGGTGCACTGGATGATAAACGACAGTGCTTCGGCTATTGTGCTGCTTGGTACTGAGCTTATGGAAGAGGATGTGAAAATCTTTAAGAGCGCAGGCTGTCCGTTTTTAATGCTGGATTATTGGGCTGGTGATATGTCCTTTAACGGAGTGCTGATTAATAATGCGGATTCATCCAGAAAAGCAGTGGAATACCTGATTCAAAAAGGGCATAAGGAAATCGGCTATCTCAGAGGGAGTTTTCGTATCAAGGCGTTTCGTTCCAGGGCTGTGGGCTATGGTACGGCAATGCAGAAAGCGAACCTTCCGGTGAAAAATGAATATACGGTGACTCTTCCCACCACCTTAAACGGTGCATATCAGGAAATGTTAAAGTACCTGCAGAAGAAGGTAAAATTACCTACTGCATATTTTGCGGATAATGATATGATTGCACTTGGCGCCATGAAAGCGCTTCAGGAAATGGGATACCGGGTTCCCGAGGATGTTTCTCTGGTTGGTTTTGATGACCTTCCTTTCAGCGAGATATCTTCACCGGCACTCACTACCCTTCGTGTGCCCAAACAGGAGATGGGAAAACTTGCGGTGCGCCGGGTAATTGACATGATTAAAAAAGATGATGATCAGGTTAATACGAAGATTCAGGTTTGCACGAAGTTTATTGAAAGGGATAGTGTTTGTGACAGGTAATAGAAATAAAGTTTAAGGTAAAGTATGGTAGATTGTAAACGGCCGGGGGAAACCCCGGCTGTTTTTGTGGAAAAAATCATGGTGAAAAGGGAGTATTAGAAAAGTGATTTATTTAAATGATATGGAAAATTAGTTTAAGGACATTTATTGTAGTTTTATATAAATATTTATGTGAATATATATGACACAAGTACTTGTACTAATATTTAATGTGAAATATGCATAATAATGGAGATGCAATATTGTTAAAATGTACAGAATAACGACAATGTACTTGAATTTATTTAAATAACATGGTAATATTAGTTTAAATCAAATTTAAATAAATTTAAGAGATAACGCAAACGGACTTGAATGTTTAAATAACGATTTAAATGATTCAAAAAAATTATTTTATTCAGGAGGATTTCATTATGAAGAGTAAGAAGATCACATCGTTATTATTGGTATCGGCTATGCTGGCGACAACATTTTTAAGCGGATGTCAGGGATCCGGCGGCGGTTCGGGAACGGATGCGAAGACGGAAGCGGGAACTGCAAAAGGAAGTGAAGCTAAGCAGGATGGCGCGTCTTCGGGAGATTCCACAGAAGTTACATTCTGGACTTTAAATACCAGGCAGAATGCAGTAGATCCTATCGTTGAAGAGTTTAATGCGGCGCATGAGGATATGAAAGTTACCGTTGCTTATTACGATACGGACGGAATCAAAGATGCATGTAAGGTTGCAGCTTCTTCAAAAACGCTTCCGAATATGTGGTTTAACTGGGGTGGAAGCTTAGGCGGCTTCTATGCGGAAAACGGACTTACATATGATCTGACCGAATATGCAAAGGAACATAAATGGAATGAGACGTTCAGCGAGGGAGCATTGACACTTTGTGAACTGGGCGGACAGCTTTCCGGATATCCGACCAGCTATAATGTGCTTGATATATATTACCGGAAAGATATTTTTGAACAATATAATATTGCAGTGCCCACTACTTTTGAAGAATTTGAGCAGGCATGCGCAACGTTAAAAGAAAATGGGATCACACCGATTTCTACTGCAGGCCTGAACGGATGGCATGTCATGCGTTTTGTAGAACTTTTGATTGAGCATTACGCAGGAGCTGAGGAACATGATAAGATGAATACCTTTGAAACCAGCTATGACAATGATGCTACAGTACAGGCACTTACAAAATTTAAGGAATTCTGTGACAAGGGATATTTCCCGGATGGATTTGTTACTGCAGACCCCAACGATACGCAGATGGCAGTATTCTCCGGAACAGCAGCAATGGATATACAGGGACAGTGGTATGACGGTAAAATCGTGCAGGAGGAACAGGACATTAGTTTATACGGAACATTCCCATTCCCCTCAGGTGGTACCAACCGCTTATCCGCTTTTGTAGAAATGACACAGTTTAATGCAGACAATACGGATGCTCAGTTAAATGCATGTATGGAATTTATGGATTATTATTACAGCAAAGAAAATACAGACAAGTATGCAGAGTATTATAATCTGCCGCTTCCAAAAGCAGATGCAGAAATGCCCGAGGGCCAGCCAAATGTTCCGGAAATGCTGGAAACAGCAGAGAAGAACGGCACCTTTACCATTACCGACCAGGCATTCCCAACAGAAATCGCAGATGCTCTGTTTGATGTACAGGATGGAATAGCCAACGGACAGACCACTCCGGAAGATGGAGCAAAGAAGATTCAGGAAGCGATTGATGCTTACAACAATAAGTAAATAAATTCCCATGAATCGATATCGGCGGGCGGGCAGCCCGCCGGATCACAATAGATTGGAGTGAGACCATGAAGAAAAAAACTAAAATTGACTGGGGTGCATATGCATTTATGATTCCGGCTGGAATTATTTATCTCTCGGTAATCGTTGCACCTGTGTGTTATTCCTTTTTTATCAGCCTGTTCAAATGGAATGGAATTGGCGATATGGAATTTGTTGGGGCAAAAAATTACATACAGCTATTTACCAATGACCCGATTTTTATAACAGCAATTAAAAATAATTTAATATGGATTGTGCTGACTGTTTTTGTCACGATGACTGTGGCGCTGGCATTTGCGGTCATATTGAATAAGAAATTTAAAGGGCGCACATTTTTTCGTGGATTCTTCTATTTCCCCTGTGTCATTGCTCCAATTGCAGTGTCTATTATCTGGAGATGGATATATAACCCGAATATTGGTTTCATTAATCAATTCTGCCAGGCGCTGGGCATTAACTTTTCACAGAGCTGGATCTCTGATCCGAATGTTAGCTTATATGCCATATTTGCGGCCTCTTTATGGCAGGCGATCGGACAGCCTATGATTTTGTTCCTTGCAGGACTTCAGGCGGTTTCTGTGGATGTGCTGGAAGCAGCTACCATTGACGGTGCATCCGGTATTAAGAAGTTTTTCTTTATTACGGTTCCTCTCTTAAAGGAGACATTTGTAATCGTCATAGCAACACTGGTTGTGGCAGCCATGAAGGTATTTGATGTGGTGCAGGGGCTTACCGGCGGCGGACCAAATAACTCCACCCAGATGCTGTCCACCTATATGTATTCCCAGACGTTTCAGTACAATAATGTGGGCATGGGAACCACGGTGGCATGTATTATGGTTATCATCATGCTGGTTGTAATTGTGCCGTATGTTGTATTTACGGCGAAAGAAGATTAGGAGGCTGTTATGGACGGAAAACAGATGAAAATATCAAAAAAAGTAATCCTGTATGTCATATTGGCGGTACTGGCGCTGATCTGGATTGTTCCTATGCTCACCCTGCTTCTGACAGCGATCAAAGGAAAAAAAGATTTCTACAGCGGTCTCAGCCTGTTTAGCGTTCCGGCTGAAATTGCCTGGGATAACTTCACCAACGCAATTACCAAAGGAAGACTGCTTACTTATATGAAGAATGACCTGATCGTTTCCGGTCTGAAAGTTCCCATTGGTATTGTGATTGAAGCACTGGCGGCTTTTGCACTAACCAGACTGAACATCAAGCACAAAACAGGGTGGTTTGTATTTTTCCTGGTGGGAATGATGCTTCCCATGCAGACAGCACTGGTACCCATCAATATTATTTACAGTAAATTAAACCTTTTAAATTCTTACTTTGGATTATTTTATGTATATGTTGGTTTTGGTATTTCTTATGGTATTTTGATACTCAGGGGATTTTTCAAAGGGATTCCTAAGGATATTGATGAAGCGGCTTATATTGATGGCTGCACAAGGTGGCAGATGTTCTGGCGGATTTTACTTCCCATTGCAAAACCGGCTGTAGCGACCTTGATTATTACGGATTTTCTGGCTACCTGGAATGAATATCTTTTGGCAAGCGTAATCATAAACGACAATATGAAGAAGACGGTGCCAGTGGGAATTATGACTTTTGTTGGAGAACATGGTACGGATTATGGCTATCTCTGTGCAGGCGTACTCTTATCCGTCATTCCGGTACTGGCAGTTTATCTGATATTCCAGCGTTATTTTGTAGAAGGTATGGCTGGGGCAGTGAAATCGTGATGGAGTACTACTGAAATAAAGAACAGGATGTGACAGTCAGATGAGCTGACTGTCGAGAAAGCGAGGATATAGACATGAGTTTACGAGGCTATGAGAAAAAGATTGAAAAGTGGGATATACTGGAGGTTTCCTGTGAGGGGCCGGAGGATGGGAATCCCTTTGTGGATTATCAGATCAGGGGTGTATTTCAAAGTAAGAATGAAGTAAAAAGCATAGAGGGGTTCTATGACGGAAATGGAATTTACAAAGTGCGGTTTATGCCATCCTTTGAGGAAGATTACACATTTGAGATTACAGGAAATTTTATCGGGGAAACATTAAAAGGGGACTTTATGGTAACGGCTCCATCCGTGGATAACCATGGCCCTGTGCATGTGGCAAATACATATCATTTTGCTTATGAGGACGGGATGCCTTATTACTCCATCGGAACCACCTGTTACGTATGGGAACTCCAGTCACAAGAGCTGCAGGAGAAAACGCTGGAGACATTGAAGAACAGTGCGTTTAACAAGATAAGGTTTTGCATTTTTCCTAAGCATTATGATTATAATCTGACAGAACCAAGGTCTTATCCCTATGTGGGCACCCCTTGTGACAGCTCGGTGCTGACAAAGGAAAATTTTATGGAATACAATGGGGCGGCAGAGGGCAACAACTGGGATTTTGAACGTTTTAATACAGAACATTTCCAGCATATAGAAAAGTGTATCGGACAGCTGCGTGATCTGGGAATCGAAGCAGACCTGATAGTGATGCATCCTTATGATCGATGGGGATTCAGCATGATGGATGAAAAGTGTGATGATCTGTATTGGAAATATGTAATTGCCCGCTTTGCATCTTACCGTAATGTGTGGTGGTCCCTGGCTAATGAATTCGATCTGATGCCACAGAAATCCATAGAGGACTGGGAGCGCTATGCGAAAATTGTATGCGACTTTGACCCCTATTCCCATCTGCGTTCCATCCATAACTGCAAACCATTTTACGACCATTCCAGGCCCTGGATTACCCATTGCAGTATCCAGCGGCAGGATGTTTATAAGTCTGCGGAACTGGTGACGGAATGGAGAGAGCGGTATCGGAAACCGATTGTACTGGATGAGATTGCCTATGAAGGAAATATCCAGCATGGATGGGGAAATATCAGTGGAAAAGAGCTTACCAGGAGATTTTGGGAGGCATCCCTTCGAGGCGGGTATGCGGGACATGGAGAGACTTATATGCATCCCCAGGATATTCTCTGGTGGTCACATGGCGGTGAGCTTCATGGAGACAGCCCGGAAAGGTTTCAATTCCTGTTGGATATCTTGAGAGAAACTCCCGGGATGGGGCTGATGCCCATACAAAGAGGATGGGATGAAATATGCGCAACGGTGGAATCTACGGTAGCAGCCGGCAAAACGGTACAGGATTATTATTTGTGTTATTATGGGTTTAACCGTCCGGCTTTTCGGGAGTTCTATTTTGATGATGAAAGCCGGTTTGAAGTGGAAGTGATTGATACCTGGGAGATGACCATAGAAAACAGGGGCGTGGCATCTGGGAAATTTAAAGTGGAACTGCCTGGCAAGGAATATATGGCAGTACGTCTGAGGCGAATTTAAAAAATGATCAAGTTGGAAAGAGGGCATGACGGCAAAGTCGTGCTCTTTTTTTGCCGGAAAACAGAAAGATACCTCATGGATGGCAGCGGCTATCCTATTTTTGGTTGGAAAGGTTATAAAATTAATGGAGCCCATCACCCAGGGTATTTATAAAACCCCATTTCTGATAGAAAAAACAACAAAAAGCATAGAATAGTCCGTATATTTCAATGTAGGCGGATGATAGTATTAGAGCGTGTATTTTCATAAAAATGAGAGGGAAAAGGGAGAGTCTTATGGCGAAGAAAAAGGCAAAGCGAATTTTAAGCATGGTACTGGCGATCTGTGTTATGGCAGCGGGAGTGCCCACGGCGGCATTTGCCGCTGAAGGGGGAACCTCAGAGCCTGAGATGATAGCTCATTATGATTTTCGTGAGCTGTCAGGAAATGTAACAGATGGAACTGTAATTAAAGATGTATCGGGCAGCAATCACGATGCGGCTGCCAAAGGGGACAAGCTGACGGCGGAAGATTCTGCACTGGTATTTCCGGGTGGGAAATATGGAAGCGGGGCAGGCTATGTGGAATTACCCAGGGGCATGTTTGATGGTCAGGAGACCCTGACGGTTTCTATGTGGATGCAGAATAAAACAGGTGCGGGAAATTATGCCGGGTTTTATTTTGGAACGGAAGCAAATAGTACCAATAAGGAGATGCCTACCAGGTATTTTCTGCTAAATCCAATGAATCCCAAAGGCGTGATGAAGTCAGTTATGACGAATTCCTTTAGTGCATCGGCACCTTACAATACCGAAGTTGGAACGGGATCTACAAGTTCCGCCACAGATGGACCGGTAAGCAGTGCAGACTGGGCACTTTATTCGGTGGTAATCACACCAGATGACATCACGGGATATTTAAATGGAGTAAAATACAAAACGTATCCATTGAATGTGACGGTATCTGATTTTGGTTCAGATCTGGTATCCTACATAGGAAAGTCACCTTATAAAGATATCTTCTACGCCGGCAGAGTAAAAGATCTGAGAATATACGATGGGGCATTATCCGATCAGGATATTGCGGATCTCTATTATGAAGGGACTTCTGCAGGAGAGCTTTTAAAAAGGGCGAAGAATGCTCTGACAATTCCTGAGGCGGGCAATGGAAAAGTGAATTGTACTTTTGTAGAAAAAATCACGCTTGCGGACAGCCTTTTGGATGGAAATGTCCGGGTTACCTGGGAAAGTGACCGCACGGACATTATTGCAGCTGACGGAACGGTTACAAATCCGCAAGAAACAACGACGGTACATCTGACTGCCAGGCTGACCTGCGGATCTGAAAGTGATGGGAAGAATTTTGACATTACGGTTATTCCGGCGGGAGATACGGAGTATGCGATGGTTGTAGATCCTTATGACGAGGGCGGGGAGATCAGCCAGCAGATGATCGGATTGTTCTTTGAGGATATTAACAGCGCGGCAGATGGCGGACTGTATCCGGAAATGGTGAAGAACTATTCTTTTGAAAATTATTTTAATACGGTAAGTATCAGCGAACCGGAAAGAGGAAATCAGTACTCCTATAAACTTCACTGGGTAAGTGACCGGGACGATGGATTTGTGGTATCCAAAGAAAGTGGTTTGAATGATAAAAATACCAATTATGCTGTAATTACAGGGGATATGATTCTGAAAAACGGCGGATTTGCGCCGATGAACAATCCCAATTCCGCTGCGATGCCAATGGTAAAAGGAGAATCCTTTGATTTTTCTGTCTGGACAAGGGCAGACAGCGATTATACGGGTACATTAAAAGTAAAAGTTGTCAGTGAAACCGGGCAGGATCTCACGGATGAGGTGGCAATTGAACTGGGAAATGATGGAACCTGGCAGAAGGCAGCAGCTGTACTGGAGGCGAAGAAGACTCAGAAAGGAAAACTGGTTCTTACGGTGAGCGGTGCCGGGAATGATGGTGTGCTGAATATGGACATGGTTTCCTTAAGTCCTCAGGATACTTACGGCTATGGAGATACCAACTATGCCTATGGCAAGGGAATAAGAAAAGATCTGGTGGAAAAGCTTCAGGGGCTGAACCCAAGTTTCATCCGCTTCCCGGGAGGCTGTATTATTGAAGGAAATTCAGGAAGAGACAGCTATTATAACTGGGAAAATTCCATCGGACCCTTAGAAGAGCGAAAAGCCATCGGAAACCAGTGGGCAAGTGATAATGGTTCTTATACCAATACCTATGGCTATATGCAGTCCTATGGGTTTGGCTATCATGAAATTTTGAAATTATGTGAAGATCTAGGAGCAGAGCCGTTCCCCATTTTAAGCGCGGGAGTTTTCTGCCAGTTTGCCAATGGTGACAATGCGCCGGCGGCACAGGGAGAGGAGCTGGATAAGTTTGCACAGCATGCCACGAATCTGATCGATTACTGCTGGGGCAGCGTGATAAGCAATGATCCAACCCAGCGTGAATGGGCACAAAAACGAGTGGAGAATGGACATGAAGAAGCATTTAATCTGAATTATATCGGCATTGGAAACGAAAACTGGAGAGAAAAATACCTGAATAATTTTGACTATATAAAAGATTACGTAGAAAATTATGTAAGCGCCAATTATCCGGGCAGAAAGATTACCATTATTTCTTCCGCGGGACCTGCAGCGGAGGATGAAAGCTACCGTTTTGCCTGGGACTGGCTGAATGAAAAAGATCCGGGAGAGACGCTGGTGGATGAGCACTACTATCAGTCCAAAGAGTTCATGCTGAATTCCGATGACCGATATGACTATTATGCCAGAAAGGAAGATGGGGGAAGCGATGTCTTCCTCGGTGAATATGCAACTCATCTGCAGGATAACCGGAACAACAATTTAGAATCGGCTATCTGCGATGCAGCCTATATGACCGGTATTGAAAGAAATGGCGATATTGTGTGCCATGCATCCTACGCCCCGTTATTTGAGAAAATCGGCAGTACAAACTGGTCACAGAATATGATTCATTTTGATGAGTATGACAGCTTTGCTACGCCGAACTATTATACACAGCAGATGTTTGCGCAGAATTACGGCACCAGGGTAGTCAATACAACACTTGAAAAGCAGGGAGCAAATTACTCCCAGAATACCGGAAGCCCGATTATTGGAACCTGGTTGTCCGAAGGATATGTGTCACATGTAAAAGTAACCAGAGAAGATGGAAAAGTTCTGTTAGACGATAACTTTACTGCCAACGGAGCAGCAGGATCCAAATGGGAAGCAGTACCGGGATCTACCGGAAGCTTCCGGATAGCAAACGGTAAACTTTCCCTTACCCGGGGAAGCGGCATGAATGCAGTGTGGATCCCCGAAGCGATTAATAATCCTGAGTGGCATGATTATATTGTGGAAGCCACTGTGGTAAAAACTTCCGGAGAAGAAGGCTTCCTGGTAGGAGCTGGCGCAAAGGATACCGAAAATTATTTTTGGTACAATATAGGCGGGTGGAGCAATAAAATGACTGCGGTAGAACGTGCCAGAAGCGGTCGTGGAAAAGTGGTTATCGGAAATAGCTTCTACAAAGACTTCAGCCCGGTTGCAGTGAATGATGAGATGAAGGTTACCTTTAATTATGGTGTAAACGGGAAAATTGAAGCGGGCTACGTATCGGCAGCTACAGACAAGTCCAATGATTTCTCCGGAAATCTGAAGCCGTATCAAAATGATATCTACCAGGTGTGCTCCAAGGATGATGAATACATTTATCTGAAACTGGTTAATCATGACAGCTATGCAAAAGACATCACCCTTACCTATCCATGTATTCTGACTTCAGATCAGGCAGAAATTATCTGTATGAGCGGAGAGGGCAGTGAAGAAAATGCAATAGGGAATGAGCTTATTAGGCCGGTAACATCAACTGCAGGGATTGTAAATTCACAGGTGAAATATCTGGTGCCGGCTATGTCTTTTTCCGTCATAAAGGTACCGTATCAGAAGGAAACAAAAGTCAGTGATATTACGCTGGACAGGCAGAGTGCTATTCTGGAAATCGGAGAGAGCATTACTTTAAGTGCCCGGGTATTACCTGAAGATGCAACAAATCCCACTGTTGAATGGACCAGCAGCAAACCGGATGTGGCATCTGTGGAAAATGGAACGGTAAAGGCATTAAAAGCCGGAGATGTGATGATTACAGCTAAAGCCGGTGAAAAAACAGCTTCCTGCGCGGTTACCGTAAAGGAAAAAACAGTGATAACACCGGATCCGAAACCAGATCCAAAGCCGGAACCAAAGCCGGAGCCTAAGCCGGAACCAAAACCAGATCCGAAACCGGAACCCAAGCCGGACGTAAAACCGGTAACGAAATCAAAAATTAAATTAAATGTATCTTCCATACCACTGCGTGTAAATCAGACGACAAGTGCCGTAAAGCTCAAGTCTTCCACGCTGAAGGGAGATAAGATAAAATCAGCGAAGACAAGCAGTAAAAAGACAGCTATTGTGAAGGTGAAGAAAGGCAAACTTTCCATAACCGGTAAAAAGCAGGGAAGAGCCATCATTACGGTTACCAGCAGTAAAGGCGGATCCGCGAAAGTGAAGGTGAATGTAACAAAGAAGGAAGTTGCGGTTAAGAGTTTAAAAATAAGTAAAAAAGTGCAGCTGAAACGCGGGAAAAAAATAACGCTGAAAGTGGCAAGAAATCCAATTACCTCTGTGCAGAAGCTGACATGGACGAGTTCCGATAAGAAGATTGCTTCTGTGAAGAAAGGGGTGGTTAAGGGGATTAAGAAAGGAAGAGTGACGATTACTGTGAAGAGCAGCAATGGTAAAAAGGCGAAGTGCGTTGTAAAAGTTATATAAAGCAATTATGACAGCGGACAGCTTAATCTAAGGTTTATAATAACGGACTGAATTACTGGGACGGGCATGATGTGCATGCCTGTCCCAGTTTGTTTTGCTTGGGTTTTGCTGATTAATGACGCTTTGTAGATGTAGGTAATGTCCGGAAAGATTGGAGTAGGAAAATTGCATACGCTTCCTCCGCCCATGCAATTTTCCTACTCCAATCTTTCCGAGATAGCATTCGTTGATACAAAGCTGGTTTTCTCAGCATGATGGAACCCCTGGGCTGTGGCTGGCTGGTCTTTATTGGATGCAGCGTAGTATGTTTCGGCTGTTTATGCGTAAAAGGAAATGAAGGTTTATTCCTTTTTCTGATCACAGAACAAAAAACAAATCCTGGTCTTAAGATCAGTTGCTATACCCCTGTTGTTTTACACCAATAGCGTTCAGCCTGCCACAACCCCAGGGTTCCAACCTGCTGAGAAAACCAGCTTTGTATCAACGAATGCTATCTCGGAAAGAGAAGGGGGCGGACCAGGACATTGGTTTGGAATGCGTATAGCAGATCTGAGCATTTACTTACCTTGCCGGAGTGCTTTTTGGCGGATACAATTCGACTGGCTCCCATCGGATTGTAAGCGGGTACTGAGCTGCGAAATGCATCAGGATTTCGGAGCGAATACCCGCGTGCCGCCAAAAAGGGCTTCGGGAAGGTTAGAAAATGCCAGTTCTGCGTTAAGCATTCCAAACCAATGTCCTGGTCCGCCCCCTTCTCTTTCCGTACACTACCTATATTCCACAAAGCGTCTTTTATCAGCCTAACCCAAATATAATGCATTTATAGAACACATATAAAGAGTTCGCTCAGAACAGAGCTTTTAGTAGTATATTTATAAACTGAAATATGATATGATTAATAAGAATACAAATATATGACATTTAAATGCAATATATAGCATTGTAAATATATAGTTGTATTGAAGTTGGGCTGGGATAATATTTACGAGCGGGAGGAGAATATGGAACTGGATTTAAATATGGAAAAAATGAAGAGATTTATGCAAAATTTTTACATCACCACCGGAGTGCGCAGCGCTGTGTATGACAGTAACTATAGGAAAATCATTGCATATCCGGAGAAGAATACCGGTATCTGCCAGCTGATGCACGAAAATGAGAGGAGTAATCTGGAATGTCAGAAAAGCAATATGAGAGCATTTGAACTCTGTAACAGGGCTGAAAATACAATTGTATACAAATGCCATGTGGGGCTGAATGAAGTGATCACGCCACTTAAGGATAAAGAGGTGATCATTGGCTATGTCATTTTCGGACAGATATCCAATGTAAAGGATCACAAATATCTTTTGCAATTAATTGAAAAAGCCTGTGCAACATACAATATGCTGGATATTGACCTGAAGTCTGAGATGAAAAACATACATATCAAAACGACCCAGGAGATATTGGCAATTGCAAAAATATTAGAAGCCTGTACCTACTACATTATTTATAACGATATGATACGCCTCAGCAAAGCAGACTTCCTGTCAAAAATGGACCGTTATATTGAGGGGCATATCAGCGAGACGATTACCGTGAATAAACTTTGCAGTGAACTGGGAGTAAGTAAAACAAAGTTATATGAGATTGTCAATGAGAGAGTGAAAAAAAGTATTGCCAGATATATTAAGGAAAAGCGGATTGACAGAGCAAAGATATTTTTGCGGGAAACGGAATTGTCCATTTCAGAAATAGCCCAAAAAGTGGGAATCGGAGATTATAATTATTTTTGCGCTGTTTTTAAGAAAATGACTGGGATGACCGCAAAAAAATACCGGGACAGAAAATAACAGAAAAAACATTACAAAAATTGTAAATATGGAAATACGCAAAGTTTTTTGGACATTTTACACTATAAATCAAAAGTGCAAACTGATATAATGCAAATAAGTTATACAGGACGTCACTGATAACATAATAATTTTAATATTAAATATGGATGGAGGTAAAATCTATGAAAAAGATGTTAAAAATGGGGTTTACATTGGTATTGGCAGTAAGCATGCTCACCGGATGCGGTTCCGAAACGAAAACGGCAGATACTGAAAAAACGGCAGATACGGAAAAAAAGGAAACAGAATCAGCTGAGACAAAGGAACAGTCATCCGGAACGGAAACTGCTTCGGGGGAAAGCGGCAAAGACGTAAAATTAGGCTTTGTCTGCATGAATCTTGGGAATCCCTGGTTTGTTGAAGTAAAAAAAGGATTCGAAGATGCGTGCAAAGAGCTTGGGGTAACCGGCATGGTTGTGGATTCCCAGTATGATGTGGACAAACAGGTAAGCGATCTGGAAAGTTTGATCAATGATAACTACAATGGCATTATGATTTCACCCATTGACCAGAATGCGACTTCTGCGCTCATTGACAAAGCCAAGGATAAAAATATCGCAGTCAGCTGTGTTGCACAAAGTCAGGACAATGCAGATATGAGATATATTGTAGATGAATATGAATATGGTTCTATTATCGGTGAAAATGCAGCTAACTGGATTAATGAAAACCTAAAGGATCAGGAAAAAGTAAAAGTTGCAATCATCTCCCAGGACAATGTAGAGGCTGTAATACCAAGAGGCGATGGTGTACAGGAAACCCTGGAAAAGATGTGTCCAAACGTGGAAATTGTATCGAGACAGGCAGGGGATACACCGGAGGCAGGCATGAAGATTATTGAAGGCGTACTGCAGCAGACACCGGATCTGAATATTGTAGCGGCAGTGAATGATTCCGGCGGAATCGGAGGATATCAGGCTTTAGTTGCAGCTGGCTTTACCGGAGATGACCCGGTTGCAGTATTTTCAGGAGATGCAACGGATGAGGCGCTAAATGCCATGAAGGAAGACAATACCATCTATCGCGGAACCGTAGACCTCAATCCCTATGGGGCAGGTTTTGAAAGTGCAGAAAAGCTTTTTGAATATGTCAAAAATGGAAGACCCACGGAGCAGGAGGATATCTACCTGAAACCGGTGGCGGTTCCATTAAAGGATTTATTAGACGGAACTTATAAAAAATAAATAGTAAATGGAGAGGGACAACCGGGAGGTTTGAGATGCAGAACACAATATTAAAGGTGCGTGATATATGCAGGTATTATCCTGGAGTTAAGGCGCTGGATGGGATCTCCTTTGAGATCGGACGGGGAGAAGTACATGCCATATGCGGAGAAAACGGTGCAGGAAAATCTACCTTTATTAAAATACTGACCGGGGCAAATGAACCCAGCAGCGGAAGCATTGAGTTTGAAGGAATCCCCTATAAGCGGCTGACTCCCAGGAAGTCAATGGAATTGGGCATCAATGTGATCTATCAGGAATTCAGTCTGATTCCCTTTCTGTCGGTAGCTGAGAATATATTTTACGGCAGGGAAATCAGAAAGCACGGCATACGTGATATAAAGGCAATGAATCAAAAAGCACAGGAACTGTGCGGGGATATGGGAGTTGACATCGATATTCATGCAAGGATCTGCGACCTTGGAATCGCATATCAGCAGATAGTAGAAATCTTAAAGGCTGTTTCCCAAAAGTCCAAATTTATTATAATGGATGAGCCTACCGCACCCCTAACCGTAAACGAGACACAGATATTTTTCCGGATTATCGAAAAGCTGAAACAAGACCAGGTGACGATAGTGTTCATTTCACACAGGCTGGAAGAAGTATTTCAGATCTGCGACCGTGTGACAGTTTTCTGCGACGGTAAATATGTTTCTACCAAAAAAGTTACGGAAATCACGCAGAAGCAGTTAATTTCCAGTATGGTTGGAAGAGAACTTGCAGATGATTATCCGGTGCCCCGGCGCAATATCTCAGAAGAAGCCATTCTGAAGGTGGAGAACCTGGGAAATCAGAACCTGAATCATATATCTTTTGAACTGAAAAAAGGAGAAATACTGGGATTTGGCGGATTGGTAGGTGCCGGGAGAACAGAACTTGCGAGAGCCATCTTCGGTGCAGACTCCATAGCAGAAGGCACCATGGAATTAAAAAACAAACCATATGTCCCACGTACACCCAAGACAGCACTAAAAGCAGGGATTGGATTAATTCCCGAGGACCGGAAGAACCAGGGGGTTGTGCTGAGTCTGTCCGTGAAAGAAAATGCTTCTTACAGTATTCTGAAGAAGTGTTCCAGGGGGATGGTCATATCAGCAAAGACAGAGAGCGGATTCGTGGATAAATACATAGGTGAATTGAATATTAAGACTCCTTCCAGAGATCAGCTGGTGAAGAATTTATCCGGGGGTAACCAGCAGAAGGTGGTGCTGGCGAAGATGCTGGCTACCAATTGCGACGTGCTGATCTTTGATGAACCCACCAGAGGTATTGATGTGGGGGCAAAATATGAAATCTATTCCTTAATGTGCCGGCTGGCAGAACAGGGAAAGAGTATTATTATGATCAGTTCCGAGATGTCGGAGCTGATCGGAATGTCAGACCGGATCCTGGTAATGGGAGCAGGGTGCATCACAGGAGAGTTAGATAAATCTGAATTTAAGCAGGAAACGATTCTCGAGATGGCATCCGCGGTTTAAAGCTTAAGGAGGAGACACAATGAGTAAGAATAAAAGAGTAACTGCCATACTGCTGAATTATGGAATACTGGTGGTTTTGGTAATCATGATCGGCATTTTTGCATTGGCATCCAGCAATTTTTTTAAGTTATCAACGATGTTTACCATTTTAAAACAGGTATCTATTACCGGGATCATCTCCGTTGGAATGACCTTCGTGATGCTGACAGGAGGCATTGATTTATCGGTGGGATCCATAGCAGGGGTATCCAGCGTAACAGCAGCTATGCTGATGCTGAATAAGGTTCCTATTTTTCTCACCTGCATTCTTGTATTAATGATTGCGGTATGCTACGGTGCCATGAACGGTTTCTGCGTAACCAGGCTTGAGATGCCGCCGCTGATCGCCACCCTGGGGCTTCAGACAGCGCTCAGGGGACTGGCATACATTGTAACGGGAGGTCTGCCGGTATTTGGGTTTAATAAAGCCTTTGGCAAATTTGCAACAGGGACGCTAGCCGCGATTCCCTATCCGGTGATACTGGTGGCGATTATTTTTATCATCGGCATTTATGCGCTGGAAAAAATGACAATCGGACGTTATCTCTATGGGGTTGGAGGCAATGAAGAAGCTTCCAGGCTATCCGGCATCAATGTGACCAGGATTAAATTATTTGCCTATTCAATGAGCGGTTTACTGGCTGGAATTGCAGGTCTGGTACTGCTGTCCAGAACGAACAGCGGGCAGCCTTCTGCCGGAACCAATTATGAGATGGATGCAATTACGGCGGTAGTTCTGGGCGGCGTAAGCCTCAGCGGAGGAGAAGGAAAGCTGTCCATGGTCATAATTGGCGTACTGCTGATGGGAATACTGGGAACAGGCATGATTATGTTAAATATCAACGACTATGTACAGCAGCTGGTAAAGGGAATCGTCCTGATTGCAGCCGTTGCATTCTCTTCTTATTCGAAAAGGGTGAGAAGTAAAATGATTGCTGCGTAGTCACCGGACAAGGAGGAACAACTATGAAACGCTCTGAAGTAAACAGTATTATAGAATATGCCATTGCACTTACCGAAAAAAGAGGTCTGCCGCTGCCGCCCTTTGCAAAATGGGGACCGGATGAATGGAAGAGGGCAGGGGAAAATGAAAGAGAGCTCATGGATAATATGCTGGGATGGGATATCACCGATTTTGGAAGCGGTGACTTTGAAAAGATCGGGCTGACAATCTTCACTTTCCGAAACGGAAGCTTTCTTGACAAAGAAACTTATCCCAAACCCTATGCAGAAAAACTGCTGCTGGTAAGAGACGGACAAATTCTCCCTTATCATTTCCATTGGAGCAAAATGGAGGATATTATTAACCGGGGAGGCGGGGATTTGGTTCTGACCCTGTATAACTCTGATGAATCGGAAGGGTTTGCCGATACGGATGTGCCGGTGACAATCGACGGACAGAAAAAGACCGTTCCGGCAGGAGGAAATGTAATCTTAAAGCCGGGACAAAGCATTACGCTCATGCCTGGACAGTATCATACCTGGCAGGGAATACCCGGAACCGGGGACGTGGTATTGTTCGAAGTGTCATCTGTAAATGATGACCGTGTAGACAACCGGTTTCACCGGGCGGCGGGACGACTTCCGGAAATAGAAGAAGATGTACCGGCGAAGTACCTGATTTTTAATGATTATGGAAATCTGGACAGATGATAGGGGCTTGTACAGTGAAATGATAACACGCCATCCGTGTACACATAAAAAACAGATTAAAATCCTCTGCTCCATATGAAAAGCAATTTAAAATTCTGCTGTCACGGAAAAAACAAGGAAAAGTTGTGATATAATCGCCCTATTAAAGGAAAAATAGGAGATAATAGTTATGTGGAAGCAGAGAAAAAATATTATAATTGCAGGATGCGGGCGCTTTGGGGCAGGCCTTGCCGGGGAGTTATCCAGGGGAGGTGACCAGGTAGTGATTATTGATCCGGATGCGGATGCATTTCGAAAACTGCCGCCTGATTTTGACGGAATCCAGGTACTGGGAAATGCAGCGGACCCGGATATCCTGGAAGAGGCGGGAATGAGAGATGCCATTCAGGTTATTACCGCTACCAATGATGACAATATCAATTGTATCGTGGCGCAGATGGCTAAGCAGATCTATGGAGTGGATACGGTTTTCGCAAGACTGGAAGATATGAAAAAGCAATGTCTTCTGGACTTTATGAAAATTAAAGTGATATGCCCGGTAAGCCTTTCTATAAAAGAATATGATCATCTGACCTGCAATTCGGCATCATAAAAAAGGTCCTGTAACGAAATAAATAAAATACATACTAAGAACTCTTTTTGTGCATAATAAGCAGAAAAACAAAAGGAGTTCTTTTTATGTTTGGAATATTAATTGCACTTTTATCCGGAGCCCTGATGAGCGTACAGGGTGTATTTAATACGGACGTAACGAAAAACAGCAGCCTTTGGGTGGCAACCAGTTTTGTACAGTTTTCTGCATTAATCGTTTGTCTGATTGCATGGTTTTTTACCGGACGGGAAAGCTTTGGAGCGATTTTACAGGTACCGAATAAATTTGCTCTCTTAGGGGGCGTAATCGGAGCTTTTATCACCATCACCGTAATCAAGAGTATGGATTCACTGGGACCGGCAAAGGCAGCTATGCTCATTGTCATTTCTCAGCTTATTGTGGCATATGTCATTGAGTTAATGGGAATTTTCGGTGTGGAAAAGCAGCCTTTTGAATGGCGTAAGCTCCTTGGAATGGGCGTTGCAATCGTAGGAATTGTAATATTTAAGTGGTAATTTAAAAATAGCTATTGTAATCGGGGAGAAAGTTCGTTAAAATATAAGAGATTGCATATAGCGTGCCGGAAATTATTTTGCTGCACGCAGGGGGCCCTGACATCAAAATGATGAAAGGGGATTATGTAATATGAATATTAGAAAAATATGCTTAGGCGCCTGCCTTTTCATGCTGGCATTCTTTTTGACCGGATGTCAGGGGAATGAAATGCCGTTGGTAATCGAGACAGAAACCGGCAGAACACAAGAGACAGAGACAGGCATTTCTGATTCTGGTATCCGCCAAAGCGATCAGCAGCAAACGGACGAACCGGTAAAGTCAGAAATTTTTATAGATGTGAGCGGGGCGGTTGTGAACCCCGGAGTCTATGAGCTGCCTGCCGATGCCAGAATCTATGAAGCAATAGAACGAGCCGGCGGACTTCTTCCCGATGCAGATCAAGATTCACTGAATCAGGCAGAGAAGCTGAGTGACGGACAGAAAATCAGAGTTTATACGTCAGCGGAGGCAGAAACCATGGCTATAGCCGGGGCACCTGCAGATCCGGGGGTACAGAGTGATAGCAGTATTGTGAATTTGAATACAGCCGATGAGGCCGGACTTATGACACTGCCCGGTATAGGAGAAGCAAAAGCCAGGGATATTATCGCATATCGAACTGAACAGGGCGGATTTAAAAGTATAGAAGAGATCAAGAACATCAGTGGAATCAAAGACGCAGTATTTAATAAAATAAAAGATAAAATAGTGGTTTAATAAGGAGAATGAAGCATGGGAAAGAAAGTATTAGTTGTTGATGATGAAAAGTTAATCGTAAAAGGGATTCGTTTCAGTCTGGAGCAGGATGGCATGGATGTGGATTGTGCTTATGACGGAGAAGAAGCGGTCAGGCTTGCAAGAGAGAATGAATATGATATTATGCTTTTAGACGTCATGCTTCCAAAGCTGGATGGATTTGAGGTATGCCAGCAGGTGAGAGAATTTTCCAGTGTTCCGATTGTAATGCTTACAGCAAAAGGGGACGATATGGATAAAATATTAGGACTGGAATATGGAGCAGATGATTATATTACAAAGCCCTTTAACATTCTGGAGGTAAAGGCAAGGATCAAGGCAATTATCAGACGAACAGCGAAAAAAGCAGAGGCATCTACCAGAGGAAAAATGGTAGAAGTAGGAGACCTTGTTTTAGATTGCGAAGGCAGAAGAGTCAGCATAGCCGGAAAAGAAATCAACCTTACGGCAAAAGAATTCGATGTCCTGGAACTGCTTGTGTTTAATCCGAATAAAGTATACAGCAGAGAAAATCTTCTAAATATCGTATGGGGTTATGAATATCCGGGCGATGTTAGAACAGTGGATGTACATATCAGACGTTTGCGTGAAAAAATCGAGACAAATCCCAGTGAACCAAAATATGTTCATACAAAGTGGGGCGTTGGATACTATTTTCAGCATTAGAGAGTAGGTTCCGGCTTAATAAAATGAGGGGATTATGAGACGTGCGATGGATTTTTAACAATAAATTTATTAAGAAATATGCCAAGAGTCTTCAGGTGCGCATATTTGTGATTTTCTGTCTGGTTGGTATGCTGCCGATTATGGTCTTGAAATTCGGGATCTTAAAAAGCTATGAAAACCAGTCTATTCAGCAACGGGGAAAAATGGTTCAAAACCAGTGTATTAACATAGCGGACCAGTTAAGTGATTCGATGTATATTAAGGGGAATGCATCGCCGATCATTGACAATGAACTGGCGCAGCTGGCTAATCTGTACAGCGGCAGGGTGGTTATCGTGAATAACCAGCTTCGGGTCATTAAAGATACATACGGTATTGATGAGAAAAAATTTATCGTGTCGGAGGAACTGATCAAGAGCTTTAAAGGAGAAGATACCCTCCACTATGATAAAGACGGCGAATTTATCGAAATGACCGTCCCTGTTAAAGATGCAGTTACCAAAGAATTAATCGGCGTGATGATTGTAAGCACGCCTACTCAGGATATAAAGGATGCCAGGGATTTATTAGGCAGGCAGGTATTTGTGCTGCAGATCGTGCTGGCGCTGTGCGTGATCGGGATCGCTTTCTATACGTCTAAGATTCTGGTGCGTCCCTTTGGAAAAGTAACACAATCCCTGGAAGAACTGACCGGGGGATTCCTGGAAGATGATATTAAGCTTCTGGACTATACCGAGACACAACAGCTGTCTGAAGCATACAATAAAATGCTTGGACGTATGAAGGCACTGGATGATTCCAGACAGGAATTCGTATCCAATGTATCCCATGAGTTAAAGACACCGATTACCTCCATGAAGGTACTGGCGGATTCCCTTTTGATGCAGGAAGAAGTGCCAAATGAGCTGTATAAGGAGTTTATGACAGATATTGCCGAAGAGATTGACCGGGAAAATAAGATCATCAACGATCTTCTTTCGCTGGTTAAGCTGGATAAGAAGGCATCTGACCTGAACATCCAGCCCACCAATATCAATGAATTACTGGAGCTTATATTAAAAAGGCTCCGGCCCATTGCTGCAAAACGCAATATCGAGCTTGTTTTGGAAACGTTCCGTCCGGTTTCTGCAGAAGTGGACGAGACAAAACTGACGCTGGCAGTGTCGAATCTGGTAGAAAATGCCATTAAATACAACAAAGAAGGCGGATGGGTTCATGTGTCCATCAATGTGGATCATAAGTATTTTTATGTAAAAGTGGAGGATTCCGGTATGGGTATTCCGGAAGAATCCCAGGAGCATATTTTTGAAAGATTCTACCGGGTGGATAAATCACATTCAAGGGAAATCGGGGGCACCGGTCTTGGTCTTGCCATTACAAGAAATGCAATACTAATGCACCGGGGTGCGATTAAAGTATACAGTAAAGAGGGAGAAGGGACGACATTTACCGTAAGGATTCCTTTGAATTATGTAGGATAATGGGGAGATACAACATGAAGAATTTCTTTAAAATATTGCTGGTTGCAGCAGTGCTGCTGGCTTTGTCGGGATGTACAAAAAAGATGACAGAGCAGGCTAATCTGAAGATTTACTGTACAAACAGCGAAGGAACAAAACTGGTGGAAGAAAATTATAAAGCTTCCTCTGCCAATCCGGAGGAGATGATCCGGGAAATGCTGGATAAGCTAAAGGCTGAACCCTCTCCGATGGAACACAGCAGCCCGATACCGGGAGACGTTCATATTGAGGGATACCTGCTGGAAGGAAAACAGCTTACGATAACATTTGATGATGCATACCGGAAAATGGACAATGTAACCGAGGTGCTTATGAGAGCTGCGGTGGTAAAAACCCTGGTTCAGATCGAAGGTGTTGACGATGTAGTATTTAAGATCGGTGATCAGGATCTGCTGGATGATACGGGGAATGCCATAGGTCCCATGAATGCAGATACTTTTATTGATACAAAAGGAAAGGGAATCAATTCCTATCAATATGCTTCATTGACACTCTATTTCGCAAATGCAGATGGTACCAAGCTGGTTAAAGAAATGCGAAATGTGCATTATTCAACGAATACAACCCTGGAAAAGGTGGTTTTGGAACAGCTGATTGCAGGACCTGCAAATACAAAACTACAGCCTGTTTTACCGGCAAATACCAAAGTGTCAAATGTGTTGGTGGAGAAAGACAGCTGTACCGTGAATTTTGATGAAAGCTTTAGCAAAATCCTTTTAGACCGGGCAATTACACCGGAAGTTACAATTTACGCCATGGTAAATTCAATGATCGATTCCTGTAAAATATCCAAAGTCCAGATGCAGATAGGAACCAATTCAGAAGTTCTGTACAGGGATAAGATCAGTTTTAAGACGCCTTTTGAACGCAACAAAGATATTATTATGCAGGTTGAGGGTACTTCAACCGAGAATGCCTCTTCAGACGGTCAGACAGATACGGATATGGCTGGGACAGAAAATGATTCCAATATCCATGAGCCGACAATGGGAATTGATCCGGATCTGAAGCAGGAAACGGATACCGCAAAGGAGAGTGACAAGTGACAAGAAGACCGCTTTGTGTCATTTGTTTACTGGTGATCGGCTGGCTGCTGGTCAGCGGGAAGTACGGGATGAATGAAGATTCATCCTGGACCGCCCGGTTTTACGACAAAAAAGTGACTGTTACGGGCCAGCTTGTGAAACAGGAACAAAGCACCACATCGAATCAATTATATCTAAAAAACAATTCTATTCTTTATCAATCAAAATCTTATAAAATTCCAAATCAAAAACAAATTCTAATATTTACAGATGATAAAACCAGCTATAGAGCCGGAAGCCTATTAAATATATCCGGAGTCTGCCAGGAAATACAGGAGCCGGGAAATCCCGGACAGTTTGACCTGAAAAAATACTATGAGACTAAAGAAATCCAGATGGTTCTGAATAAAGGAAAGGTCTTAAGTGCCGGGAGCACTTACTGGCATGTCAGGCAGTTCCTGTGGGATGTAAGAGAACGGTTTAAACGGACATTTCTGCAGATAGCAAATGAAGAAAATGCCTCCGTTCTGGATGCCATGCTGCTGGGAGACAAGAAGGAACTAGACCAGGAAGTGAAAAAGCTATATCAGGATAATGGGATAGCCCATATTTTGGCAATCTCCGGGCTGCACATATCCATGCTTGGAATGGCATTGCATAAACTGCTGCGAAAATTGGGCATACCCTGGTTCCTCTCCGGGGCGGCAGCAGGTGCCATCATGTCAGCCTACGGTCTGATGACCGGATTTGGTGTTTCCACTACCCGGGCAGTGATTATGTTTCTGGTGTATCTGCTGGCGGGGATACTGGGCAGGACTTATGATATCCTGTCGGCGCTTGCACTGTCGGCTGTCCTGATTTTAACAGAGAATCCAAGGTACCTAACAGATGCCGGCTTTTTATTATCTTTTTTTGCAGTCCTTGGGGTTGCAGTCCTGGCACCGTTGATCAGGAATATATGCAGCTGTAAAAATAAGCTTCTGGAATCTTTTCTGGTCAGTCTGGCGATTCAGCTTACCACGATTCCCATAGTACTGTATTTTTATTTTGAAATACCGTTATATGGAGTTCTCTTAAATCTGGTGGTTATCCCGCTTATGAGTCTGGTATTGGGATTTGGTATTGCTGGCGGCATCGCCGGACTTATTTTTGTTCCCGCAGGTATTTTTCTGGTTTCCCCCTGCTATTACATATTGGGGCTGTACAAATACCTCTGTGCAGCGGTGCTGAATCTGCCCCTGGCTAAAATAATCGTTGGGAAACCGGATTTATGGCAGATGGTTGTCTATTATCTGCTGTTATTGGCTGTATGCCTGATCAAACCCAAACAGAAGTCCGGGGAGATTTTTAAATGGGTCTGGGGAACGGCATTTATGATGTTCTTAATATCCAGACAGCCCGGAAGCGGAATGAGAATCACATTTCTGGATGTGGGACAGGGAGATGGCATCTGCATACAGGCGCCCGGAGGAATCAATTGCCTGATAGACGGAGGCAGCAGTGATGTAAAACAGGCAGGCAGTAAAAGAATAGAGCCTTTTCTTAAAAGCAGGGGAATCCGGAAAATAGATTACTTATTCATCAGTCATATGGATGCGGATCATATAAATGGCATTATGGAACTGCTGGAGGCATATGCTTTAAACTTAGCAGGAGAAAATGCATCCGGGGTGTCAATCCGGCATCTTGTTCTGCCAAAATTGGCAAAAAAGGATGAAGAATATCTGGAAATTGAAAAAATAGCGAAAAAAAATAAAATAATGGTTCTATATTTCCAAAAAGGTGATAAAATTTTAAATGGCAGGTTTTCTTTTTCCTGTCTGCATCCCGCACAAAATTCTGCTTCTGAAGACAGAAATGAAAATTCTATGGTACTGCAAATGGAATATAAGGATTTTCGCGTGTTTTTTGCCGGAGATGTGGAAGGGGTGGGAGAAGAGGAAATGATGGATTCGAAAGAATTGAAAAGAGCGGATATTCTAAAAGTGGCACATCACGGTTCCAGAAACAGTACACCGGATACATTTCTGGATGCAGTCCGTCCCGGTATAGGCATCCTGTCCTGTGGGAAGGATAACCGTTACGGTCATCCCCATGAAGAACTCATAAACCGGCTTAAAAGAGCAGGTGTGGCTTATTATGCCACCATGGATTATGGAGCGCTGGAAGTGTCCAGCAACGGAAAGGGAATGGATATCCGCAGTATGAAAAATCCCCAAAATCCAAATTAAGTAAAATCTTCGAAGAAAAATAAAGGAAAAAACCATTTTTTGCGGAATATATTTAGTATGAGAATGTTAGAGTATATTTGAAAAGGAGGAGACAGGTGTTGACGATTAGAGAAAAAGCAGAACTTAGAGAAGAACAGATTTTTAGTCCCTTTGCATCTCTTAGTAAGAACTCCAGAGGCCGGGACAGAGATGAACCTCAATGCGATATTCGTCCGGTGTACCAGAGAGACCGGGACAGGATTTTACACTGCAAGTCATTTCGCAGACTGAAGCATAAAACCCAGGTGTTTTTAACTCCCTTGGGAGATCATTATCGGACCCGCCTGACTCATACCCTGGAAGTTTCCCAGACGGCAAGGACGATAGCCCAGGCATTAGGACTGAATGACAACCTGACAGAGGCAATTGCGCTGGGACATGACCTGGGACACACTCCTTTTGGACATTCCGGAGAAAGTGCATTAAATGAGGTCTGCCCGCTGGGCTTTACCCACTTTGAACAGAGTGTGCGGGTAGTGGAATTGCTTGAGAAAAAGGGGAAGGGATTAAACCTGACCTGGGAAGTACGGGATGGGATTTTAAATCACAGAACATCCGGAAGACCGGGCACCCTGGAAGGAAAAGTCGTGCGGCTTTCTGATAAGATCGCTTATATCAATCATGATATCGATGATGCAGAGCGTGCGGGCATCCTGAGGGAAGAGGACATTCCTCTTGAATATCGGGAAATTTTGGGGTTTACGATCCGGGAAAGGTTAAATACCCTGATTCACGATATTGTAAGAAACAGTGAAGATAAAGCAGATATCATTATGTCATCTCATATTGAAGAGGCAATGCAGGGACTCAGGTCCTTTATGTTTAAGCAGGTTTACCGCAATCCAAAAGCAAAGGGTGAAGAGGCAAGAGCCAGAAATATGCTGCAGGAATTATATCGTTATTATTCCCGGCATCTGGAAATGCTGCCAGGCGAATACCTGGAGCTGATAGAAAAAAGAAATGCTAGAGAAGAACGGGTTGTGTGTGATTACATAGCTGGTATGACAGACCAGTATTCCATAAATAAATTTTCGGAACTTTTTATTCCGAAGTCCTGGCAGGTGTAAGGAGAATTGAAATGTTTTATTCAGATGACACAATAGAAGAAATAAGGTTAAAAAATGATATCGTTGATGTAATTTCAGGATATGTAAAGCTGCAGAGGAAAGGGAGTTCCTATTTTGGACTCTGTCCGTTTCACAATGAAAAATCCCCCTCCTTTTCCGTAAGCCCGGGCAAGCAAATGTATTACTGCTTTGGCTGCGGAGCTGGGGGAAATGTTTTCACCTTTGTTATGGAATATGAGAATTATTCTTTTCCGGAGGCTGTGAAGTTTCTGGCTGACCGTGTAGGGGTAGACCTGCCGGAACAGGAATATAACGAAGAGATGAAAAAGCAGCAGGATTTAAAAAGCCGCATTCTGGATTTAAATAAAATGGCGGCGAATTATTTTTATTTTCAGCTTCGCCAGGAAAACGGCAGGCTGGCGATGGATTATTTAAAAGGCAGAGAATTAAGTGATGAGACGATTAAGGGATTCGGCCTGGGCTATGCCAATAAGTATAGTGATGATTTATATCTCTATCTGAAGAAGAAAGGCATTTCGGACGAGCTGTTAAGCCAGTCTGGTCTGATGAACGTGGATGAAAAACACGGCATGTATGATAAGTTCTGGAACCGCGTAATCTTTCCGATTATGGATGTTAATGGCAGAGTGATTGGATTTGGCGGACGTGTAATGGGGGATGGCAAGCCCAAATACTTAAATTCCCCAGAGACAAAGGTGTTTGATAAGAGCCGTAATCTGTATGGGCTGAATATAGCAAGAACCTCCAGAAAGAAAAATCTCCTTGTATGTGAAGGATACATGGATGTAATATCCCTGCATCAGGCAGGCTTTATAAATGCGGTCGCTTCCCTGGGAACGGCACTGACGACACAGCATGCAAGCCTTCTGAAGCGCTATACAGAAGAGGTTGTGCTTACCTATGACAGTGATGAGGCGGGCATGAAAGCTGCTCTTCGGGCAATTCCCATATTAAAAGCAGCCGGACTTTCTGCAAAAGTACTGGATATGAAGCCCTATAAGGACCCGGATGAATTTATCAAAGCCCTTGGGGCAGAAGAATTCCAGGACAGAATTGATCATGCAGTTAACAGTTTCTTTTTTGAAATTGATGTGCTCCAGAAGAGTTATCATATGGATGATCCGGAAAGCAAAACGGAATTTTACAATCAGGTCGCAAAAAGACTGCTGGAGTTTGAGCAGGAACTGGAGCGGGAAAATTATATAGAGGCCGTAGCAGCCAGGTATCATGTGGGATTTGAAAATCTCAGAAAACTGGTAAACCGTATGGCGATGAAGAGCATTTCCGCACCGGAGGTAAAGCAGAGACCGAAAAACAGAAGTACAGAAAAGGAAGACGGGATGTTAAAATCCCAGAAACTGCTTCTGACCTGGCTGATTGAAAATCCCGGATTATTTGCCCAGATAAAGCCATATGTGGGACCGGATGATTTTACAACAGAGCTGTATCATACCGTAGCCGCCATGCTTTTTGAACAATATGCAAGCGGTGCTTTAAATCCGGCTAAAATCATTAACCATTTTACAGATCCTGAGCAGCAGAGGGAAACAGCTGCGCTCTTTAATACCAGTATCCGCGTTGAGACAAAAGAAGAGATGAATAAAGCACTGAAAGAGACAATCGCAAGAGTGATGAATAACAGTATCGAGTATAAGACCACACATTTAGATCCAACGGATATTGTTGGTCTCCAGCAGATTATCCAGGCAAAGCGAAGGCTTCAGGATATCGAAAAAGTGCATATTTCCCTGGATTGAGGAAAGAATAGTAATCAGTACAGCAATGGTTAGTGAGCCTGGAATCTCCATGGAAGCTATGAAAGGAAGGATGCAGGATGGAAGAACAAGTACTAGACTTTACGGAAAAATTAAAAGCTTTATTAGCATACGCCAGAAAAAAGAAAAATGTGTTAGAATATGTAGAGGTACAGGATTTTTTCAAAGGTACTGATCTTACGGAAGAACAGTGTGAAAAAATTCTGGATTTTCTGGATAATAACGGGGTTGACGTATTGCGCATCACGGATGATGAAGAAGAAGAGCCATTGATCTTAGATGATGAAGATGAAATTAGCCCGGAAGAAATTGACCTGTCCGTTCCGGAAGGTGTGGGAACAGATGATCCCGTTCGTATGTACCTGAAAGAAATCGGGAAGGTACCGTTACTTACTACAGAAGACGAAATCCAGCTTGCCATCCGTAAAGAGGAAGGCGATGAAGAGGCGAAGCATCAACTGGCGGAGGCAAACCTGCGTCTGGTGGTGAGCATTGCCAAGCGCTATGCAGGCAGAGGAATGGCGCTGTTGGATCTGATACAGGAAGGAAATCTGGGATTGATCAAAGCGGTGGATAAGTTCGATTACAGCAAAGGCTATAAATTCAGCACCTATGCAACCTGGTGGATTCGTCAGGCGATTACCAGAGCCATTGCAGACCAGGCAAGGACCATCCGGATTCCGGTCCACATGGTAGAGACAATTAATAAGGTTATCCGTACATCCAGGCAGCTTGTTCAAGATCTGGGCAGGGAACCTAAGCCGGAGGAAATCGGGGAAGTTATGCATATGTCTCCCGAACGGGTACGGGAGATTTTAAAAGTTTCCCAGGAACCGGTTTCACTGGAAACACCGGTGGGAGAAGAAGATGACAGCCACCTGGGAGATTTTATCCAGGATGACCATGTGGCAGTTCCGGCTGAAGCAGCGGCTTATACCTTGCTTCGGGAGCAGCTGGTGGAAGTATTGGATACCCTGACCGACCGGGAACAAAAGGTATTGTCCTTACGTTTCGGGCTGGTGGACGGAAGAGCCAGAACCCTGGAAGAAGTGGGGAAAGAATTTAATGTTACAAGAGAGCGTATTCGGCAGATTGAGGCAAAAGCGCTGCGTAAGCTGCGCCATCCAAGCCGCAGCCGCAAGCTAAAGGACTATTTGGATTAAGAAAGGAAGTTATCATATGCAGTTATCAAAAAGGCTGCTTGCAGTCTCTGAAATGGTAACTTCCAATAGCCGCTTGGCGGATATTGGAACGGACCATGGATACATACCAATTTACCTGATTGAAAATAAAAGAGTGCCCCGGGCAATAGCCATGGATGTGAATAAAGGCCCCTTAAACCGGGCAAAGGAAAATATTGAGCGTCATGGACTTGAGAATTATATCGAAACCAGGCTGTCAGACGGAGCAGCCGCTCTGCACAGCGGGGAAGTGGATGCTGTGGTAATCGCCGGCATGGGCGGAGGCCTGGTAATGAAAATACTGACGGAAGGATCCGGGGTATTGGAAAGTGTGAAGGAGCTCATTCTGCAGCCACAGTCTGAGCTCGCTTTTGTGCGCCGTTTTTTACAGGATAACAACTACGCTGTTGTGGAAGAAAATATGGTGTTGGATGAAGGAAAATATTATCCCATGATGAAAGTGGTGCATGGGAAGATGGATTACAAAAGAGAAATTGATTTTAAATACGGCAGGCTTTTATTAGAGCAGAAAAATGAGTGTTTAAAATCTTTCCTGGAAAAAGAAGAGAAGACCTATGAGAAAGTATTGGAAACTCTTCGGGAAAATGACAGCAATCACGCAAAACAGCGTATTGCAGAAGTGGAACATGAACTGAAATGTATTCGTACAGCAAGGAGGGATTACGTATGACAGGAACAGAATTAATTCAAAAATTAGAGGAAAGATATCCGGCTTCCTATGCGGCACACTGGGACAACCCGGGTCTGCAGGTTGGAAGAAGAGAAAAAGAGATTAAGAAAGTATTCGTGGCGTTAGATGCTACGGATGAAGTGATTGAAGCGGCGATAGATCAGAAAGCAGATATGCTGATTACCCATCATCCGCTGCTGATGTCCGGTATGAAAAAAATAAATACCGATGATTTTATGGGACGCAAAATAATCCGGCTGATACAAAATGATATATCCTGCTTTGCAATGCATACGAACTATGATGTACTGATGATGGCAGGTCTCAGCGCAGATTATTTAAAACTGCAGAATCCGGCAGTTCTGGAGGTTACTTACCGGGGATATGAAGGCAGTACAGTCCGGGAAGAGGGATTTGGAAGAGTTGGCGAATTACCTAAAGAAATGACCTTAAGAGAAGCGGGAGAGCTGGTAAAACAGGCATTTGGTCTGGACTCAGTAAAAATATTCGGAGAATTGGATCAGTGTGTCAGCCGTGCAGCAATCTCTCCGGGATCAGGGAAAAGCATGATTACTCCTGCGGTATCATCGGGCGCACAGGTACTGGTCACAGGAGATATCGGACATCATGAAGGGCTGGATGCGGTATCCCAGGGACTCTCCATAATCGATGCCGGGCATTACGGACTGGAACATATATTCATAAAACAGACAGCAGATTATCTGAAACAGATCTTCCCGGGGCTGGAAGTGGAGCAGGAGCTTCTGAAAAACCCTTTTTATGTTCTTACATGATTGAAGGTTTGATGCCCTTATGATAAGATAATATAGAAAACGGAGAAAAACTGGTTTATGTGACAGAAAGAAGGAGAAAAGTTTTATGGATGGTTATGGATTTTTGTTGGATTTGGCGCTCATCCTTTTGAGCACAAAAGTGTTGGGACTGATTACCAGAAGGTATCATATGCCTCAGGTAGTAGGCGCACTGCTTGCAGGACTGATTATGGGACCTGCGATGCTGGGCATTCTGAAAGAAACTGATTTTATTCAGGCTACGGCTGAGCTTGGTGTTATTGTACTGATGTTCTGCGCAGGAATGGAAACAGATATAGAAGAACTAAAGCGCAGTGGGAAAGCCAGTTTTGTAATCGCAGTGTTAGGTGTTATCGTGCCTCTTATTGGAGGGCTTGCGGTAGGATATTTCTTTAACAGACCCGGAGTAATCGATTCAGATGCAAATGCATCCCTGCTGCTGCAGAATATATTTATTGGTATTATCCTGACCGCTACCTCAGTGAGTATAACCGTAGAGACATTGAAAGAAATGGGTAAATTAAAGACCCGTTCCGGAAATGCGATTCTGGGGGCAGCAATCATTGATGACATCCTTGGTATTATAGCATTAACAATCGTGACCAGCATGGCAGATACCTCCGTCAATGTAGTCTATGTGTTATTAAAGATTGTGGCATTTTTTATTGTAGCGCTGATCGCAGGCTACCTGTTTTATCTATTTTATAAAAAGTGGAGCGATCAGACGGAAAGAGGACTGCAGAGACATGCAATTGCGGCATTCGTATTCTGCCTGCTGATGTCTTACGTTGCCGAACATTTCTTCGGGGTTGCAGACATCACAGGAGCATTTATCGCCGGCCTGATCATGTCCCGGACGAAACGGGCACAGTATGTGGAAACACGGTTTAACACCTTGTCATATCTGATGCTTTCACCGATCTTCTTTGCCAGCATCGGCATAAAGGTGGAACTTCCCTCCATGACAGGAGCAATCATAGCATTTTCCGTGATACTGGTCATTGTGGCAATTTTGACCAAGATCGTTGGATGCGGATTAGGTGCTAAGGTCTGCCACTACAAGAATTATCAATGTGCCAGGATTGGCGTGGGCATGATCTCAAGAGGTGAGGTTGCTCTGATCGTAGCCAATAAAGGCTCAAAGCTTGGGCTGCTTGGAAGCAATTTTCTGGGACCCATTGTAGTGGTGGTGGTTATTACAACGATTATCACACCGATTTTATTAAAGATCATATTTAAAAAGGGACCGGGACCGGAATTGCCTTTAAGCGATTCTGCATTAGTTGATTCCTTCGATAAAGTAATTTAATTAGGTGAAATTACATATAATACATATACAGGGTATTTATACCAGTACAGCGTTACGACTGGAACTGTGACAGAAAGGGGCAGGGGATAATATGGCTGAAAAAATGGCAACAGTGGAGTCCAGAGGAGAAAAGAAGAAGTATCCTTGCGGAACCAGTTATTACAAAATAGCAAAAGATTACCAACATCATTATGAACAGGATATCCTGCTCGTCATGGCAAATGGAAGACTCAGGGAACTTCACAGGGAATTAGAGGAGGATTGCCAGCTTACATTTTTGACGGCAGAAGATAAGATCGGATTTGATGCATACCGCAGAAGTATGGTGCTTTTGCTATTAAAGGCAATCTACCATATGGGAGGCCATGCGAATATCAAAAAGGTCTGTGCCCATTATTCGGTAAGTGAAGGCTATTATTTTACCGTAGATGGTAAATTAAAAGTCGACCGGGAATTCCTGGAACATGTAAAGGCTTATATGGTGAAGCGTGTAGAAGAAAATATTCCTATTACCAAAAGGAATGTGAGTATAGCGGATGCCAAACGCCTGTTTCGCCACTATGGAATGATTGATAAAGAAAAATTATTTAAATACCGCACCGTATCTACGGTAAATCTCTATGATCTGGATGAATTCGAAGATTATTTCTATGGTTATATGGTATACAGTACCGGATATTTAAAATATTTCGACATGCATCTCTACGACGAGGGCTTTGTATTGCAGTTTCCCACACGCAGCCATCCAAGGGTTGTACCGGAATTTCTGCCTGAAACAAAGATCTTCCATGTGCAGAAAGAATCTCTGAAATGGGGGAAAATGCTGGATATTTCCACCGTGGGAGATTTAAATGAGCGGATTGTCAATGGCGAGATCAATGAGCTGATCCTGATTCAGGAGGCCCTCCAGGAGAAAAAGATGGGTGAAATGGCGGAACAGATACTAAATAACCCAAGCAAACGCCTGGTGATGATCGCTGGTCCGTCTTCTTCCGGGAAGACGACATTTTCACACAGACTTTCTATTCAGCTGTCAGCTCATGGTTTAAAGCCCCATCCTATTGCGGTGGACGATTATTTTGTTGACCGGGATAAGACACCAGTGGACGCAGAAGGCAAACACAATTTTGAATGCCTGGAAGCCATCGATGTGAAACAGTTTAATCAGGATATGAACGCTTTGCTTGCTGGAGAGCGGGTAGAGCTGCCTTATTACAATTTCAAAACCGGAAAACGGGAATACAAAGGAAACTTTAAGCAGCTGGGGGAAAATGATATCCTGGTATTAGAAGGGATTCACTGTCTGAATGATAAATTGTCCCACAGCCTGCCAAGAGAAAGTAAATTCAAGATTTATATCAGTGCATTAACCCAGCTAAATATAGATGAACATAACCGGATTCCCACAACAGATGGAAGGCTTCTGCGTCGTATGATAAGAGATGCAAGGACCAGAGGGACCAGTGCTAAGGGCACCATCAATATGTGGCCGTCTGTACGAAGAGGGGAAGAAAAATACATTTTCCCATTCCAGGAAGAGGCAGATGTGATGTTTAATTCAGCGCTGATCTATGAACTGGCTGCATTGAAGCAGTATGCAGAGCCGCTGTTATTCAGTATTGACCAGGATGAGCCGGAATTTCTGGAAGCAAAAAGGCTGTTAAAGTTTTTGGATTACTTTGTGGGAATGCCAAGTGAGAATATTCCCCATAATTCTATTCTGAGGGAATTTGTGGGCGGCAGCTGCTTCAATGTGTAAGCCTGCATTGACAAAAATAAAAAGAGATGGTAGAATACCAAAAGTAAGTAGAATAAATGGTCGCGGCTGGCATACCGAAAGGTGCCAGACGAGGAAAGTCCGGGCTTCACAGGGCAGGGATGCCGGATAACGTCCGGTGGAGGCAACTCTAAGGATAGTGCAACAGAAATGAACCGCCAGATTTACTGGTAAGGGTGGAAGGGCAGTGTAAGAGACTACCGCCTTTCTGGTAACAGAAGGGGCATATGTAAACCCCATCCGAAGCAAGACCGAACGAAAGCATATGGCGGCCCGTCAGCTTTAGGTAGGTCGCTGGAGCCTTTTGGCGACAAAAGGCCTAGATAGATGACCATTCACGACATAACCCGGCTTATCGTTCTGCTTATTATTGAAACATATTTTAGATTGAAATGATTTGGACATAAAACAACCGCAGGCATTTAGATGTCTGCGGTTGTTTTGTGTAACAGGTGTTAGAGCATTTTTCAAACAGGTTCTATCGTCCTGCGTATTTCTCTTCACAATATTTACAGCGGTAAACTTCTTTTTCCGTATCCGTTAATACAAATACCTGATCCAGGCCCTGCTCGATGGAAGTAATGCAGCGGGGATTTTTGCATTTAATCACGTTTGTAATTTTTTCCGGAAGGGAAAGTGCTTTTTTGCTTACAATCGTTCCGTCTTTGATAATATTAATCGTAATGTTATGATCTATAAAACCAAGGATGTCCAGATCCAGTAAATCGATGGGACATTCTACCTTGATAATATCCTTCTTGCCCATTTTATTGCTGCGGGCGTTTTTAATAATCGCAACGCAGCAGTCCAGTTTGTCCAGTCTCAGATAGTGATAGATAGACATGCTTTTTCCAGCTTCTATGTGATCCAGTACAAAGCCTTCACTTAATTGTCCGACGTTTAACATACTTCTACCTCCAATAATGTTAGAATTAATGCCATTCTGACATATACACCGTATTGTACCTGTTTAAAATAGGCAGCCCTTGGGTCATCATCCACTTCTACTGAGATTTCATTTACTCTTGGAAGAGGGTGTAACACCAGCATATCCTCTTTGGCAAGTTCCATTTTCTGCTTGTCCAGAATATAAAAATCTTTCATACGCACATAATCCTCTTCATTGAAGAAACGTTCACCCTGTACTCTGGTCATGTAGAGCAGGTCTAATTCCGGAAGAGCTTCCTCCAGGCGGACTACTTCTTTGTATTCCATATGATTTTGTTCCAGAACGTCTTCCCGGATATAGTCGGGCACACGCAGTTCATCCGGAGAAATCAGTACAAACCGGATACCGGTGTAGCGTACAAGTGCATGGATCAGGGAGTGGACGGTTCTGCCGAACTTTAAGTCTCCGCATAATCCAATGGTTAAATTGCCCAGGCGTCCTTTTAAGGAACGGATGGTTAACAGATCGGTAAGGGTCTGGGTAGGATGCTGGTGTCCGCCGTCTCCTGCGTTGATAACCGGAATGGAAGACTTCATAGAGGCAACCATAGGAGCCCCTTCTTTGGGATGTCTCATAGCGCAGATATCTGCGTAGCAGGAGACCATACGGATCGTATCGGCAACGCTTTCCCCTTTGGAAGCGGAGCTGGATGCGGCCGAAGAAAAACCAAGTACGTTACCGCCCAGATTCATCATAGCTGCTTCAAAGCTTAATCTGGTTCGGGTACTTGGTTCATAAAATAAAGTTGCCAGTTTTTTTCCTTCACATGCATGGGCATATTTCATAGGATTGGCTTCAATATCGTTTGCTAAATTTAAAATAGAATTTAATTCCTCCACGCTAAAATCTAAAGGACTCATTAAGTGTTTCATAGTTTTCTCCTTTCGCGCAATGAATATTTGCTTTTAATATCATATAATATATGGTATTGAATTTCAAGTTCTTTTTTTATGGATGGGTATGCCTGGTAAAAGATACACGGCAGATATGATAAGAGCAGTGGTTATCAGCAGGGGACAGGGGAAAAATCTTTTGCAATTATAAGGCGTATGAGATATAATAGAGACAAAATTTATGAACAGCCGGAAGAATTTTACAATGGAATTCTGCCTGTATTTTGTTTGGTTAGGAACAGGTGGCGAAGGAGGTTATATGAAGTTTGTTGAGAAGAAAAGAGTGCTGTTTTTTGGACTGCCATGGACATTTACGAAATATACCATTACAAATGAATACATTACGGTGAATTCAGGACTTCTGAATCATGAGGAGAATGATGCGTATATGTATAAGATTGTAGATGTGCGCCTGGATACCAGCCTGCTGGAGCGGATGTTTGGACTTGGTACCGTACACTGTTATGGCGGGGATGTAACGAATCCCACCCTGGCACTGGTACATATTAAAAATGCAAAACAGATTAAAAATTTTATTCTGGAAGCCTCGGAAGACCAGCGGATCAAACGAAGAACCTTGAATACGATGGATGTGGCAGGAAGTTTTGACGGGGCACAGGCAAATGTGGACTGTGATTGTAACTAAGGCGTGTTTGGGATAGCGGCATAAAGTCTGAAATGAATACAAAAAGGCTGTTACATCGTTTGCATGCAACAGCCTTTATCGTTTTAAGATTTTTTCATAGAGAAGCCCTGTGATAAACCACAAGGGAGCGTAGTCCAGTCTGATAACTCCTTTAACATTTAATTTTGCCTTACTGTAATCCCATGGGCACATACCGCGTTTTTTCAGGAATGCACCGGTTAAAAATTCGGTACTGAATATTGCCATGGTGTAGATGAATCCTCGGAAAACAGCGCTTCTTTTATTTATGCGCTTGTAAATAGGACCGATAAAAGCTGCACAGCCATAAATAGGAAACATCCAGATAGAGGATTTTCCGGTTAATTTGAGTTCTCTGCGCCGGAAGGATAGAAAGCCGGTCCAGAGGATTTCCAGACACCAGCCGCAGATGCCGCATTTAATAAAATTATTCTTCATATGGAGAGTATGTACCAGGTAAGATAAAATTATTCATATTTTTTAAAAAAAGGGAACGGGAATGGTATACGCATAGATCAGGCTGCCTGAGCGTGGCAGCAATGGCGTCCGCCTGTAAGATATAAAGGGTAGAAAGATGAATAAAAAACAAGTGACAGCTACAGATGTAGCAAATGCAGCGGGAGTATCACAGGCTGCCGTTTCAATGATTTTGAATAAGAAATATAATGTATCGTTTTCCAGGGAGACCATTGAAAAGGTGGAAGAGGCGGCACGGACCTTAGGCTATTCCATGGAAAAGAAGGCAGCCAGACAGCAGACCGGCATGAAAGGCACGATATTTGTAATCTGCCCCAATTTAAACAATCCTTATTATGGGATGCTGATTGACGGAGTGGAACAGGCGGCACTAAAAAACCGCTTTGATATATTTGTCTGTCAGACAAACCGGAATCTGCTGACGGAAGAAAAGTATCTGAAACGGCTTGAGAAGCTTAGTCCATCCGGTATCATCTATACCTGTATGCCTGCTTTTCCGGAAATGGTGAACCGCATGGCTAAAAAGATACCAGTGGTCTTTATCGGTGAAAAAAATAATGAATTATTAGTTGATTCCATCGAACTGGACAGCCGTAAACCGGGAAGTATGATAGCCAGATATCTGCTGGAGCTGGGACACCAGAAGGTTGGATACATTTCCACCAGAGTCAGTGACAAGCAGCCAGCCAGACAGAGGCGCAGAGAAGGGTTTACAGAAGAGTTTGAAAATGCTGGAAAGGACTGCCGGGTATTTATAAAGGAACCTGTTGAAGAACAGGGCATCACCGCCCTGCAGAACATGGATATGGAGTTTCAGACGGGATACCGGCTGGCTCTTGAGCTGATCAGAGAAGTACCGGATATTACGGCAATTGTGGGGCTGAATGATATGATCGCGCTGGGCATCCGGGATGCACTGTTACAGGAGAAGTATCGGATTCCAAAAGAGATATCGGTGGTTGGCTGCGACAATATACTGGCATCCGGAATGCGGGGCATTGATTTGACTACGGTGGATCACTATGCCGGAAAAAAGGGTGAGGATGCCTGTAAACTTCTGATGGAGAAAATGGAGCGCCGGAAGCGGGAGAAATCTGAAAGCTATGAAATGACAGATCATGTGGTTCACAGAGTGGAATATGAACCCCGTCTAATCATTCGCGGAACCTCTTCTTATGCTGTTTATAATTCGAATTATAAATAATAACAATCATTTATAATTTGAAACCGCTTTTGACAAACCTGAAAAAGTCGGGTACAGTATAACTAATAAGCAGTACCGGTAAAGCATTGTTGTTTACGCAAAGCAGCACTGGTATCTTAAAACATCGGAAAGAAGGAGTCCATTATGAAGATAAAAGACTGGCAGGAATATTTAAACAGAGAAATCCCATGCAGCTGTAGTAAAAAACACCGCTGCGATATTGATGAAATATTGATTGAGGCAGGTGCAATTAAGAAACTTCCGGATATCTTATCCCGCTATGATTACAAAAGTATCTGTGTGGTTTCGGATATACATACGGAGGAGGTTGCAGGCAGGACAGTCTGCGCTTTGTTGGAGGAAAATGGATATCATTACGAAAAGGTAGTGTTTCCGGATGAGGAATTAATACCGGATGAACGAATCTTAGGCAGCCTTCTGGTTGATTTGCCCCAGGGTTGTGATTTGATTTTGGCAGTGGGATCGGGAACCATCAATGATCTGTGTAAATTCATCAGTTTTAAATTGAACATCGATTACTTTATCCTGGCAACGGCACCTTCTATGGACGGATTTGCTTCTAATGTGGCCCCGCTGATTGTAAAAAATCTGAAGACAACCTATGAAGTGGGAAAACCCAAAGTGATCATTGGAGATCTGGACATTCTAAAAGAGGCACCGATTTCTATGATCGCAGCAGGGGCAGGCGATATCCTGGGCAAGTATGTATGTCTGACTGACTGGAAACTCGCTCATCTTATCACCGGAGAGTATTACTGTGCATATGTGGAATCCCTCATTCGCAGTTCCATTGAAGCGGTAGTTTCCGCAATACCAAAAGTCAGAGAGCGGAATGTAGAAGCAATCGGTTCCATTATGGAAGGGCTGGTTTTATCCGGAATCGCCATGAGTTATGTAGGCAATTCCCGCCCGGCTTCCGGAAGTGAACACCACTTATCCCATTATTGGGAAATGATGTCGTTATTCGGAGGCAGCCATGGGGCACTGCATGGTACAAAAGTGGGGATCGGTACGGTATTGGGATTAAGAATGTATGAAAAACTGAGTGAAAAGCTGGACACCCTTAAGGAAAAGGAAGTTTCTTTGGATCAGGCAGCGTGGGATCAGCAAATTTTGGAGGCATATAAACAGGCAGCACCGCAGGTGATCCTGTTAGAAAACCAGGTACATAAAAATGCAGACGATGCCGTTCACAGCCGGATAGAAGCATTTGGCAAGCACAGAGAAGAAATCCGAAAATTGATTGCCGGACTGCCAAAAGCAGAGGATATCGCAAATATGCTAAAAGAAATGGATGCGCCCAGCCAGCCGGCGCAGATCGGAGTGGATCAAATCACTTTGAAAAACAGTGTCTTATATGCAAAAGAACTGCGTAACCGCTTTGGTTTACTGCAATTCTTATTTGACACCGGGGAACTGGAAGAAATGTCAGAACTAGCGGTGAGGGAATTTCCATGTCAGAATTAAGTAAGAAAAAATTGTTTCTGTTCGATATCGATGGCACTTTATCCGTAGGCGATACACTGTTTGACGGCTCCAGGGAACTACTGGAATACATTGAAAAGATTGGCGGAAGAGCTTATTATATTACCAATAATTCAACGAAAAGCAACGGAGATTATGTTGAAAAGTTTGCCAGGTGGAATCTCACTACAGAGGAAGAGCAGTTTGTCACATCCGGATATATGGCAATCCGTTGTTTAAAAGAAAATTTCCGGGATGAGAAAATATTTGTACTGGGCACAAAATCATACCTTGCAGAATTGCGAAAGCAGGGTATCATGGTTACGGAGGAAGTGGAAGAAGACGTGACATGCGTTTTAGCGGCATATGACAGTGAGCTGAATTATCAGAAGCTGGAAAAAGCCTGTGAGCTGCTTTATCGAAAGGAAGTGGCTTACCTTGCCACCAATCCCGACCTGTGCTGTCCGGCACCCTTTGGATTTATCCCGGACTGCGGCGCTATCTGCAATATGCTGGAGGCAGCAGTTTACCGCAAGCCCAGATATCTTGGGAAACCCAGCAGGGAAGTCGTGGAACTGTGCCTGAAACGATCTGGTTTTTCCAGAGAAGAAACCCTGGTGGTAGGGGACCGGCTGTATACGGATATTGCCTGTGGAATAGAGGGCAAAGCCCAGACCTGCCTGCTGCTCACCGGTGAAGCGAAGCGGGAAGATCTGCAGGATACTGTCTATCCGCCGGATTATTGTTTCGGGACGGTAAGGGAATTGCTGGAATATATAGAATCTTAGAGCTAGTCAGAAAGTAATATTCAAACACACTCCAGCGGACGGGTCCAGACAAAGAAGCACTGTAAAAAGCTTCTTTGTCCGGGCTCGTTCTTTATGTATAGATTTAAATCCCTAAAATCCGCACAATTTCATTGAATTTTGCTAAGAAATATAATATAATAAACAATTAAAGTAAGTAGAATTGTAACGTATCGGCAGGTCAGCGCATTTATTGGGATGACTGTAAGAAATCATAGGGCAGCAGACAAAAATCCGATTGTCAAAGGAGGTCTTAAATGGCTTTTTGTTTAAAACTGTGAAGATACGAAAAGGATACGCAGAATTTTATTATAATGATCAGATCATTATTTAAAAAATAGATTGGAGAATCATGAACTACGAAGAAGCAAGAGTATATTTAGACAATGCGGCTAAATACGGAAGTGTACTTGGTCTTGACAACATGAAGGAAATGCTCGCAAGGCTTGATAATCCCCAGGATGAATTAAAGTTTATCCATATTTCAGGAACCAATGGCAAGGGCAGCGTACTGGCATATCTGTCAACTGTCCTAAAGGAAGCCGGCTACCGGGTAGGACGTTATATTTCACCCACCCTGTTCAGGTACCGGGAAAGAATCCAGGTAAATGAGGCTTTTATTGAGAAGGATTCTCTGGCGGAACATGTGGCAAAAATAAAAGCGGTGGCAGATGCCATGGAAGAGGAAGGGCTTCCCCATCCTACTTCATTTGAGATTGAAACGGCGTTGTCCTTTTTATATTTCAAAGAAAAAAAATGTGATATTGTTGTTTTGGAAACAGGGCTTGGAGGATTGGACGACGCAACCAATGTGATTACAACGACGGTTATGGAAGTCATTGCATCGATCAGTATGGATCATATGGGGATACTTGGCGAAACCATAGCGGAAATTGCAGCTAAGAAAGCCGGTATTATAAAGCCGGATACCCTGGTAGTCACGATGCAGCAAAAAAAAGAAGCCATGCAGGTTGTACTAGACACTGCGAAAGAGAAAAACTGCCAAGTGATGATTGCGTCTCCTAAAAGTGCAAAAGATATTCATTACGGGTATGAGGAGCAATCTTTTTCCTATGGAGGGTATGATAATCTGAAGATCTCGCTTGCAGGAAGTTATCAGGTTGCCAATGCAGTGCTGGCAGTAGAAGCGGTAAATGGACTGATACAGCTGGGATACCGGATTACCCCGGAAGTTCTGCGCAGTGCATTTGCCCATACAAGATGGCCGGGGCGCTTTACCCTGATTCGCAGGGAGCCGGTATTCATCATTGACGGAGCACATAACCGGGATGCGGCACAGGTATTAAAAGAATCCATAGAACTGTATTTTCCGGATAAAAAAATATATTATATAATGGGTGTTTTTAAAGATAAAGAATACAGAGAAATATTAAAAACCACCGCTCCATATGCGGAAGCAATTATTACAATCGAGACACCTCATAATGACAGAGCACTGCCGGCACAGGAACTGGCGGCAGCGGCATCAGAGTACCATAAGCATGTAGAAGCAGCTGACAGTATTAAAGATGCACTTAAGAAGAGCCTGTCAATGGCGGGAAAAGACGATGTGATCATTGCCTTTGGTTCCCTTTCTTTTTTAGGAGAGATTACCAGAGAAATGGGAGAAAGTGAGGATTTACGATAATGATAGATCAGGATAAAATCAAAGAAGGCGTCAGACTTATTTTAGAAGGAATCGGCGAGGACATCACAAGAGAAGGACTGATAGAGACCCCGGACCGTATTGCAAGAATGTATACGGAGATTGTAGGCGGAATGGAAGATGATGCGGCGGAGCATCTTAGCAAACGCTTTCATGTGAAAAATAACGAAATGGTACTGGAAAAAGACATTACATTTTACTCTACCTGTGAACATCATATGCTTCCGTTCTTTGGAAAAGCACATATTGCTTATGTGCCCAATGGTTCTGTGGTAGGACTCAGTAAAATTGCAAGAACAGTAGAAGTATTCGCAAAGCGCCTGCAGCTGCAGGAACAGCTGACTGCCCAGATCGCAGATGCATTTATGGATAACCTGGATCCCCAGGGAGTGATGGTGATGGTGGAAGCTGAGCATATGTGCATGACTATGCGGGGAATTAAAAAACCGGGTTCCAAAACCGTAACCGTGGTTACCAGAGGTGTTTTTCAGGACAACGAAAAACTTCAGAATACGTTTTATCAGATGTTAAGGTAGGCAAAATAGATGGATCGGGTAAATGAGATTTTAGTAAACCGGACCTACCGGGATTGTCTGGGAAAAATTCGTGTATGTGAAGCGGACCGGATCTTCTGCAAGCATGATATGGCACATTTTATGGATGTGGCAAGACTTGCGTATATCCTAAATCTAAGAGAAGGACTGAATATCAAAGAGGAGCGGATCTATGCGGCCGCTCTTTTACACGATATAGGGAGACACGAGCAGTATATGGACGGTACGCCTCATCAGGAGGCAAGTGCCAGGATTGCACCCGGGATTTTAAAGGAGTGCGGTTTTACAGAGGCTGAGAGCATGGAGATTATAAATGCAATTGCCCAGCATAGAAACAGCGGGATCAAAAATGAAAAGAGTCTCGCAGGCATTATTTACCGGGCAGATAAGATGTCCAGAAGCTGCTACGGATGCCAGGCTGAAAAACAATGCAGCTGGAGTGCTGAAAAGAAAAATTTAAAAATAGAATTATAAATATTGCAGAACAGAATATAAAGGTGGTTAGAGACGGGATGAGAATAGGCAATCGAGATTTTGATGTAGATAAACATACTTATATTATGGGCATATTAAATGTTACGCCGGATTCCTTTTCCGATGGCGGAAAATGGAATGATGAGGATGCTGCGCTAAAGCACGCTGAGGAAATGATTGAGGAAGGTGCCGATATCATAGATATCGGAGGAGAATCCACCAGACCGGGGTATACCCTGCTGTCTGATGAAGAAGAAATTGCACGGGTGGTTCCGGTAATTCAGGCTGTGAAAAGCCGTTTTGATATTCCGGTATCCGTCGATACTTATAAAAGCCATGTAGCCAGAGCGGCGCTGGAAGCAGGAGCAGATCTGGTAAATGATATCTGGGGCCTGAAGTATGATCAGGAACTGGCTGGGGTCATCGCTGAATATGAGGCGCCCTGCTGCCTGATGCATAACCGCAGGGAAGCAGACTATCAGGATTTTATGGAGGATATGCTGCAGGATCTGAGAGATACGATCTCCATAGCAAAAAAGGCGGGTATTCCAGACCAGAATATAATTTTAGATCCCGGCGTGGGATTTGGTAAGACGTATGAAAATAATCTGGAAGCGATCAACAGGCTGGAGCGTATGCATGAACTGGGCTATCCGATCCTTCTTGGAACTTCCAGAAAATCAGTGATTGGACTGACCCTGGATCTCCCTGCATCTGAGAGATTGGAAGGAACCCTCGCCACAACCGTAATGGGTGTCATGAAAAAAGCTGCATTTGTAAGAGTACATGATATCCGGGCAAATGCGAGAATTATCAAGATGACTGAGGCGATTACCGGGCGTGCCGGAAGCGGGAGGAATACATGGACAAAATAAAAATCAAAGACCTGGAAATATACTGCCACCACGGTGTCTTTCCGGAAGAAAATACACTGGGGCAGAAGTTTGTTGTTTCGGCAACTCTTTATACGGATACCAGAGAAGCAGGAATGAATGATGACTTAACCAAATCCATCCATTATGGAGATGTGAGCCATTTTATTACAGAGTTTATGCAGAACCATACCTTTAAGCTCATTGAAACGGTTGCAGAAAAACTGGCGATGGAATTATTGATCGAGGTAGCCAATTTAAAAAAGGTGAAGCTGGAGGTTAAGAAGCCCTGGGCACCGGTTGGACTTCCCTTGGATACCGTAGCGGTGGAAATAAAGAGAGGATGGCATACGGCTTATATTGCCATTGGATCCAATATGGGTGACAAGAGCTCCTATCTGCAGGGAGCCGTAAAATCCCTGGATGAACTCTACGGCTGCCAGGTAGAAAAAGTATCGGAACTGATTACCACAGCGCCTTATGGCGGGGTAGAACAGGATGAATTTTTAAACGGAGCACTGAAGCTCAAAACTCTTTTTACACCGCAGGAATTGCTGGAAAAGCTCCATGAAATAGAATTGGAAGCCGGCAGGGAGCGGGTAATCCGCTGGGGTCCCAGAACTCTGGATCTGGATATTCTGCTGTATGATGACATCATTTTGGATACGGAAGATCTGCACATTCCACATATTGAAATGCATTTAAGAGACTTTGTATTGGAGCCGATGGTTCAGATTGCACCATATAAGAGACACCCGCTGCTAAAGAAAACAATGGAACAGTTAAAGGGAGAATTAAATGACTGATTTAACAGAATTAAGAGATGAGATTGACCGTATTGACAAGGAAATGGTTGCATTGTTTGAAAAAAGAATGAGTGTCAGCAGCCAGGTTGCGGAATACAAAATTGATACCGGTAAGAAAGTATTTGACAAAGCAAGAGAAGCATCCAAAATAGAAGCAGTTACCCAAATGACCCACAATGACTTTAATAAGCATGGCGTGGAAGAGTTATTCCAGCAGATCATGGCTATGAGCCGGAAACTGCAGTATCAGCTTCTGGCACAAAAAGGTGCAGTGGGAAGACTGCCGTTTATCGAAGTGGAAGAGATCCAAAAAGAGAATATAAGGGTGGTATTCCAGGGAGTGGAAGGCGCATACAGCCATGCCGCTATGAAGGAGTATTTTGGAGATAAGGTAAATGCTTTTCATGTGGAAACCTGGAAAGACGCCATGGAAGCAATTGCAGAAGGATCTGCAGATTATGCGGTTCTTCCAATCGAAAATTCTACAGCCGGAATCGTAAATGACATGTATGACCTGCTGGTTGATTTTGAAAATTATATTGTGGCTGAGCAGGTGATCCGCTGTGAACACAAGCTGCTCACAGTTCCGGGTACAAAGCTGGAAGAGGTAAAAGCCGTCTATTCCCATCCCCAGGGGCTGATGCAGTGTAAACAGTTCTTAGACCAGCACAGAGACTGGAAGCAGGTTCCGCTTGATAATACGGCGGTAGCAGCTAAAAAGGTTTCGGATGACCGGGATAAATCCCAGGCAGCGATTGCCAGTGCCTTTGCAGGTGAATTTTTCCAACTGCAGGATATGGGTGTTCAGGTATGCTACAACGAAGTCAATTCCACCAGATTTATTATTGCCACCAACCAGAGGATCTTCCGAAAGGATGCGGATAAAGTCAGCATTTGTTTCGAAGTACCTCATAAGAGCGGTTCCCTGTATAACATGCTTTCTCATTTTATATACAATAATCTGAATATGAGCAAAATAGAATCCAGGCCCATACCGGGCAAAAACTGGGAGTACCGGTTCTTTATTGATTTTGAGGGGAATTTAAGTGACAGTGCAGTAAAAAATGCACTTCGGGGTATTCGTGAAGAAGCAATCAATATGAAAATATTAGGCAATTATTAGAGTTAAAGGAATTTCAAACATGCGCTAGAGCGTGCTTTAAGAGTGCTTTCAAACACGCTCTAAAGAAAGGCAAGGCAGTTAAAATGGCAGGAGTAAGTGAATTAATTGTATACAGAAACTTTGAGCAGGGACAGGTACTGGAGGATATGACCTGGATTATGGAGCATTTTAATAATGAATATTATAATGCGGAGGATATCCGGGCATTATTTTATGACTGCATACACGGTCTGGTAGAACTGGCGGGCAGCTATGGGTTTTCAAAAAATCTCTGGCATAATTACCTCACCTTTCTGCTGGTAAATAATGAAAATACCTTTAGCACAGCCTGTGAGATTGTAGGACCCGTGGATGGCAGTATCAATGCCTTAGTGCGTCATGATTTTGAAATCATTAAGGAGCTGTTTGATTATGATTTTGGTCCGGTGGAAAAATATCTACAGGTGAACTGCTTTGGATTTATCAGTAATTACCAGAACATTAATGAAAACAGCAAAATGTTCAATAAAAGAATCCGGGACCGCATCTGCGATCTGAGCGTAAAGCTTGGAAATGCCAGAAGCATTGATGAATTCATGGAGGATATGACCACCTTTTACAAAGACTTCGGAGTGGGTAAGCTGGGACTTCATAAAGCGTTCCGTGTGGCACATGAAGAGGAGGGGGTACATATTGTGCCCATTACCAATATTGCCCATGTACATCTGGACGATCTGGTAGGATATGAAATTGCCAAAAAGAAACTTATTGACAATACAGAGGCGTTTGTCCAGGGCAGAAAAGCAAACAACTGTCTGCTGTTCGGAGATGCCGGCACCGGAAAGTCTTCCAGTATCAAAGGCATTTTAAATCAGTACTATGATCAGGGGCTGCGCATTATTGAAATATATAAACACCAGTTCCAGGATTTAAATGAAGTCATTGCCCAGATCAAGAATCGAAATTATAAGTTCATCATATATATGGATGATTTATCTTTTGAAGAGTTTGAGATTGAGTATAAATATCTGAAGGCTGTAATCGAGGGAGGCCTTGAGAAAAAGCCGGATAATATACTGATCTATGCGACCTCAAACCGCAGGCATCTGGTACGTGAACAGTTCAGTGATAAAGAGGGCCGCAGAGATGACCTTCATTCATCCGATACGGTACAGGAGAAGCTGTCCCTGGTATACCGGTTCGGCGTTAAGATTTTCTTCTGTGCACCGGATAAAAAAGAATTCCAGAAGATTGTCCGGACACTGGCAGAGCGTTATCATATAAATATGAAAGAGGAAGATCTGCTGCTGGAAGCAAATAAATGGGAATTGCAGCACGGCGGTCTGTCAGGCCGTACAGCGCAGCAGTTTATCGATTATTTATTAGGTCAGTTACAGGATTAAACACAAACTATTTGGGGGTGATATCGTGACAATGGCAACTTATGCGGCAATTGATGTGGGATCTTATGAAATAGAAATGAAGATTTTCGAACTTTCGTCCAGGCGGGGAATGCGTGAAATCGACTGCATCCGCCACCGGATGGAGTTGGGGAAGGATGCTTACCGCACCGGGAAGATCAGCGTGGAACTGGTGGAAGAACTCTGCAGTGTACTGCAGGATTTCCTCCTGATTATGAAAAGTTACCGTGTAGACGCTTTTCGTGCCTGTGCCACAAGTGCGGTCCGGGAAACCAAGAATAAATTGATTATGCTGGACTATATCGAAAAACGCACCGGCATTAAAATTGAAGTCCTGGGAAATTCAGAGGAACGATTTCTGGATTACAAATCCATTGCATCCAGAGAAGCGGAATTTGCAAATATTATTCAAAAGGGAACTGCCATTCTGGATGTGGGAGGCGGCAGTATGCAGATTTCCCTGTTTGATAAAGACAGCCTGGTAACCACACAGAACATCCGCCTTGGCAATATGCGCATCCGGGAACGTCTGTCCGATATGGAAAATCAAACGCCTCATATGGAAGTTCTCATTGAAGAGCTGATTAACAATGAGGTACTGGGTTTTAAAAAGTTATATTTGAAAGAAAGAGAGATCCAGAATGTAATTCTCATTGGAGACTATATTCTGGATCTTACCAAAAAATCCTTTTTGACTAAAGAAGAATTTTTAACTCTTTATGATACCGTGATCTGTAAATCTCCGGAGGATATTGCGGAGGCATATGAGATTCCCTATGAAAGTGCGTCTCTGATTATCCCATCGGTTATTATTTATAAGCGCCTGTTAGAAGAAATGGAAGCAGAGGCAATCTGGGTGCCCGGCGTTTCCCTGTGTGACGGCATGGCATATGAATTTGCACAGAAGAATAAAATAATCAAGTCACTTCATAACTTTGACAATGATATTATTGCCGCAGCCAGAAATATCTCCAAACGGTACCAATCCAACAAAGGGCACATTAAAGCTTTGGAAGATCTGGCAATACCCATTTTTGACAAATTAAAAAAAGTCCATGGCATGAATGCCAGGGATCGGCTGCTCCTTCGGATTGCGGTGATACTTCATGGATGCGGAAAGTATATCAGCCTCTCAAATGTAGCGGAGTGTTCTTACAGCATCATTATGGCAACGGAGATTATAGGCCTCTCTCATGTAGAACGGGAAATCATCGCAAATGTGGTAAAATATAATACCATGGATTTCTCCTATTACGATGTGACAGAAGGACGGATAACGGAGATCAGCAAAGATGAGTACTTAAGGATTGCCAAGTTAACCGCTATTCTTCGTGTGGCGAATGCCCTTGACCGCAGCCACAAGCAGAAGTTTCGGGAGGTCAGGCTGGCGTTTCGGGAAAATGAATTGTTGATTATTGCGGAAACCCAGGAAGATATCACATTGGAAAAAGGTCTGTTTCGGGAAAAAGCAGATTTCTTCCAGGAAGTATTCAGCGTGCGTCCAGTGATTAAGCAAAAAAAATTAATGTAACAGGGAGGGAGACAGATGGAACAAATCGATTATACAAAACCTGAATTTTATACCAACCGGGAATCCAGCTGGGTAGCATTTAATGACAGAGTCCTGAGTGAAGCCAGGGATAAATCCCTTCCGCTATTCGAACGGTTAAAATTTTTGAGTATTACAGCATCCAACCTGGACGAATTTTTCATGATCCGTGTGGCGTCTTTAAAAGATATGGTGCACGCGGGTTATACGAAAAAAGATATCGCAGGCTTAACAGCCACAGAACAGATCGACATGATTTTAAACGAAGTGCATGATCTGGTAAATTTACAGTACTCCACTTATAACCGTTCGCTTTTGCCGGCTTTAAAGCAGCAGGGGCTGGAAGTGGTAGTCTGCCATGAAGATTTAAGCAAAGAACAGGGGACATTTGTTGATCAGTATTTTGAAGAAAATGTCTATCCGGTACTGACTCCAATGGCAATGGATTCTTCCAGGCCATTTCCTCTGATCCGCAATAAATCCTTGAATATCGGGGCGCTGATTTCCAAAAAGGGAGAGACGGAGTTTGCCACGGTTCAGGTTCCTTCCGTACTGCCCAGGATCATCCATCTTCCAGAGGGGAAAAAGGGAGAAAAAAGGGTAATTCTTCTGGAGGAAGTCATTGAACGTAATATCCAGAAGCTGTTCTTAAATTATAACGTCATTTGTGCCCATCCATACAGAATCATGCGAAATGCAGACTTAACCATTGATGAAGACGAGGCTGCAGACCTCTTAAAAGAAATACAGCGCCAGCTGAAAAAGCGTCAGTGGGGGGAGGTCATCCGTCTGGAAATCGAAGACAAGATGGATAAACATCTCCTGAAAGTATTAAAGAAAGAATTTAACATAAAAGAAGAAGAGATATTTTCCATTAATGGTCCACTGGATCTGACTTTCCTGATGAAAATGTACGGACTGGACGGATTTGACCATTTAAAATATGAGTCCTACCATCCCCAGCCTGTTCCGGATATGATGGGAGACGAGGATATCTTTACCCAGATCCGCAATGGGGATATCCTGCTCCATCATCCATTTATGACCTTTAATCCGGTAGTAGACTTTGTGAAGCAGGCGGCAAAAGATCCTGATGTTCTGGCTATTAAGCAAACACTGTATAGGGTCAGCGGAAATTCACCGATTATCGCTGCACTCGCACAGGCTGCTGAAAACGGCAAACAGGTATCGGTTCTGGTAGAATTAAAAGCCCGTTTTGATGAAGAAAATAATATTGTATGGGCGAAAATGCTGGAGAAAGCCGGGTGCCATGTAATCTATGGGCTGGTGGGATTAAAGACTCACAGCAAGATAACCCTGGTGGTCCGCAGGGAAGAAGACGGAATCCGCCGTTATGTCCATTTGGGAACCGGGAATTACAATGATGCTACGGCAAAGTTATATACTGACTGTGGACTTTTGACCTGTTCAGAACCCATCGGGGAAGATGCTACTGCCGTTTTCAACATGCTTTCCGGTTATTCCGAGCCAAAGAGCTGGAACAAGCTGGCAGTGGCGCCGATCTGGCTGAGAAACCGTTTCTTAAAACTGATCAGGCGTGAGGCGAGAAATGCACTGGAAGGAAAGCCGGCACACATCATAGCTAAAATGAATTCTCTATGCGATAAAGATATTATTGCAGCCCTTTATGAAGCATCGGCGGCTGGCGTGAAAGTAGATCTGATTATTCGTGGAATCTGCTGCCTGAAGGTAGGGATTCCGGGTGTGAGTGAGAATATTACGGTTCGTTCAATTGTAGGCAACTTTTTGGAACACAGCCGTATCTTCTATTTTTACCACAATGGAAGCAAAGAGGTCTATATGGGAAGTGCAGACTGGATGCCCCGTAACCTGGATAAACGTGTGGAAATTCTCTTTCCCGTTGAAAGTGAGCGCCTGAAAATGGAAGTGATCCACATTCTCCAGATTCAGCTGGAAGATAACGTGAAAGCACATATTTTACAGCCGGACGGAAGCTATGAAAAAGTGGACAGAAGAGGCAAGATTAAAATGAATTCCCAGGAATATTTTTGTGAAGAAGCAGTGGAGAGAGCAGTAAAACCGGAAGACGTTGTGAAAGACCGGGTATTTATTCCGGCTGAACCTATTGACAGCTGAATATAAAAAGGGGATTTTGTATTGAAAGAGCTTTAAATATGGATTTGATATTGAATGAGATTTAAGAAGTGGATTCGGTATCGAAGAGCTTTAAAAGTGGATTTCGTATTGTCGAGCTTTAAAAACGTGATTCGATATTGAAAGAGCTTCAAAAAGTGGATTTCATATAGAAAGTGCTTAAAAATAGATTTCGCATTGAAAGAAAAGAGTTTAAAAGTATGATTTAATTTAAAAAAGCAGGAAATAGGGAGCACATATCAATCCCGAAATCCTGCTTTTTTGTTAATATAAGAGAAATTTTTCAATCACTTCAGCAATACCGTCATGGTTATTGTCTTTTTGCGTTATGTAGTCTCCATATTTTTTTATATCTTCGGCTGCATTTTTCATAACGACGCCGATTTCCGCTGTTTCCAGCATTGAGATATCATTAGGAGCGTCTCCGGCAGCGATTGTGTTGCATTTGGGGATGCCCAGGATACCGCATAATACTTCAATAGCATGTCCTTTTGACATTCCTGGTGCCACAAACTCCAGGTACTGGGGACAGGAAAAGATATATTCCGTCTTCCCGGCTGCCCAATCTGCAACGGATTCCTGGAAATGCACCAGTTTATCATGATTTTCATAGTCAATTACGATTACTTTCCCAGGCTCCGTGGTTAATTCCGTCATGACATCCGGTACGATTCTGGAGGTCAGGTTCGTAAGAGATTCGTATCTGTGCAGTGCAGGAGTATCGTGTTCTGAGAGTATATGGGTGTCTGAATAGGTTTGGGAATGCAGTCCCTGCGCGTGTGCAGCATCTAAGAGATAGCGGACATAGTCAAGGGGAAGCGTTTCTTTATAAACCATTTTTTTATGATATAAGTCATAGATTTCTGCGCCGTTAAATGCAATTGCATAGCAGCCGTCCTGTGTTAAACCCAGTTCTTTGGAAAGTACAATCGCACTGGCTAGAGGACGTCCGGTGGTAATTACAATCTTATGTCCCTGCTTTAATGCCTTTTGGATAGCTTTCTGGTTGCCTGGGGTAATTTCTTTGTCATCATTTAATAGGGTACCGTCCAGGTCCAAAAATAAGATTTTCGTTTTCTTTTCATTTTCCATAAAATCTTCCAGTGCTTCATCGCTGTCACTGATCCAGATATCTTCCTCAGCAGCCGTCAATCCCAGATATTCACGTAAGGTACGCGTATCATCACTGAAATTCCACTTGCTGGTATAATCGAAAATTTCATCAAATTCAATTGACCCGTTCATATATAATTCACGAAATGTCATAATTCCTCCATTTGGATGCCTGCGGGCATCTGTTTATTTGTTGGGTATAAAAAAAAAATTACACTCTGAAAATTATTATACCTAAAAGTGAGGGAGAAGACAAGGAAAATGAAATGAAAAAAGTTTTTCGAAACATGTGAATTACCCCATGGGGGTATGTGGTAACTTATGGAACGACTCAGAAACGGTTCGAAGATTCCACCTGCTTGTATTCTCGCTCAATAGGGGGTATACTAAAAAGGACAAAAAAAGCATATTTAAGACGTGGATAGAGTAACAGAAAGGGGTATTGCAGTTCTGCCTGCAATACAAATGGTAATGCAAATGAAATATATAGATTTACATGTACATTCCAATTGTTCTGACGGCACTTATACGCCGGCAGAGTTAGTTGATTATGCGGTTCAAAAGAATCTGGCGGCATTTGCACTGACGGATCATGATACCACAGCGGGGCTGGAAGAGGCATTTGAAGCAGCCAAAGGAAAAGAGATAGAGGTGATCCCGGGGATTGAGTTTTCTACAGAATATCAGGGGCGGGATATTCACATTGTGGGATTGGAATTCGATTATAAAAGTCCCGTATTTATAAGCCAGATCCGCAAATTCCAGGATTCCAGGGATATGCGTAACCGGAAAATGATACAGAAACTGCAGGAGGGTGGAATTGATATTACCTGGGAGAAGATGGCAGAGCGGTATCAGGATGCTGTATGGACAAGGGCCCATTTTGCAAGTTATCTTTTAGAATGTGGCTATGTGAAGGACATGCGCGATGCATTTAAGAATTATATCGGAGACGATTGCCCTTACTTTGTTCCCCGGGAAAAGGTGACACCTGTCCAGGCTGTCCGCCTGATCCGCCAGACCGGAGGAATTCCGATCCTTGCACATCCGCTTCTGTATCATTTAAAAGGAGAAGAGATGGATACCCTGTTAGAGGAATTGAAAAAAGCGGGTCTAATTGGAATTGAAGCCTTATATTCCACACACGCTGGGTTTGATGAAAGTACGGTACGGCGAATGGCACGTCTGCATGGACTTCAAATCAGCGGCGGTTCTGATTTTCATGGCTCCCGTAAGCCTGGTATCGATCTGGGATGCGGAAGAGGTAATCTTAAAATATCCTATGATATTCTTAAGCAGCTGCGTGATGCACGGTAAAAATAGTCAAAGACCCCGCTGCAGTCGCCAAATGGACGCGCCAGCGTGTCCGTTTGGCTCGTTGCCCGCGGGAATAAAATAAAAATAAATAAAAAAAGGTAATTGACAAATCCTATGATATAGACTATGATATTTACATACCCCACAGG
>OKVW01000068.1_pt1 | contig 89035 bp, 60 predicted proteins | sample 1606991 | NCBI WGS metagenome assembly OKVW01 (sample SAMN03281021, study PRJEB24777) | human gut metagenome | isolation source: fecal sample PR177 from 1 month old male Malay infant, vaginal delivered... | reverse complement strand
ATACCCGCGTGCCGCCAAAAAGCGCTTCGGGAAGGTTAGAAAATGCCAGTTCTGCGTTAAGCCTTCCAAACACCTCTCCTGGTCCGCCCCCTTCTCTTTCCGTACACAACCTACATCTACAAAGCGTATTTAATCAGCGAAACCCAAATATAAAGCGTTCGCTATAATGGGTATTTCATTGTTTTCTCTATTTTAAAATATAAATCTCAAGGTTTTCTCAAATTTTGCTATAAAACCACTCTTCCTATCCGCTACTCCCTCTTAAACTCATGTTTAAGTATACGCTAAGATACGACCAATCTCAATCCCACATATTTCCACTGTAAAATTGCGTATAGCTGCGAACATGCAAAAGAAGGAACCTTTTTACGGGTTCCTTCCATTCTCCTACGATTGAAGATAACGCTCTGACAGCTATGTTGCACACTGCCGCGCGTATTTTTTACTCAGATTTATCCTGTGCATCTTCCGGTTGATCCGGATATTTCACCGGGCAATAGGGATTACATTCCTTACCGTTTCTTTCTACCCGGACGCCCGGGCAGAGCTTGCATTTTGGCAGGTTGGGACAATTGAAGTCTACATACTTAGGTGTACATTTTCTTGGGCACACGGAACAATTGGGCCTGGAGGGTCCCGGTTTGTTCGGCTGTGTTGTTTCCAAAGCCGCCTGTTCTTTTACCTTTACCGCCTTATTTCTTTCCGCTCTGATACGTCTGATACGGATAAAGCTTATAACCGAAAATAGTATCACTATGATCAAAATAACAATTATTATATCTATAGTAAGCATTGGCATTTACCTCTCTGGTTTTTTACTATATGTTATTCCGGGGACCATATTCGGTGACGATAGCATCTGTCAAATTACTATGTTTATCTCCTTTTTCTGACAAATATCTCTGGAAGATTTTCCAATACAAATCTCATATCTGCCCGGTTCGATACAAAAATCCCCCTGTTTTTCATCATAATAATGAAAACTGCTTTCATCCAGCAAAAAGCATATCCGCTTCTCTTCACCCGGATTTAATAATACCTTTTCATATCCTTTTAATTCCTGGTACGGTCTCTCTGTCTTTGGTTCCAGGCAGCGCACATATAACTGCACCACTTCTTTTCCGGATTTTTCTCCGGTGTTTTTAACGTCCAGGGAGACCGACACCGGAAAAGCGCTGCTATTGTCACTGATTTTCAGATTGCGGCAGGTGAATTCTGTGTAGGACAATCCATAGCCAAAACAGAATTGGGGTTCGATCTCATAAGTATCATAATAGCGGTACCCCACATAAATGCCTTCCCGGTAACAGACCTTTTCCTTCCCGGGAAATTCTCCAAGGCGGGTTGCCGGACAATCCAGGTGGGTTTTGGGAAAAGTTTCCGGAAGCCTGCCGGATGGGTTTACCTCTCCAAGAAGTACTTCAGCCAGGGCAGTTCCCCCCTCCATACCGGCATACCAGTTCCAGACCAGTGCTTTTGCCTCATTGACCCATGATTTCATTTCCACAGGAGCACCGGCGCTTAGTATTACCACCGTATTGGGATTGGCTTTTAACACCTGTTGAATCACCTCATCCTGTCCGTAGGGTAGAATCATATCTTCTCTGTCATATCCTTCCACGTCATAATCGTGATTCAGCCCTCCGATAAACAGAACCTCCTCATACTCCGAAGCTGCTTCTACTGCCTCTTTTCGCAGTTTGTTTCTTTTCTCCTGCAGAGCGGAATATTTTGCAAGGTTATCTTTTGTCCCATTGCCGGCATTCAGGCTGGCTTCCTGCCAGTTGACTTCTCCCGGCTCTTCTTTGGTGTCCGGGCAGTACCCTCTTACATATTTTATCTCGGTATTTCCTCCAAGCATAGACTTTAGTCCCAGCAGAGGCGAGATTTCATATAACGCCTTAATCTCCGCACTGCCGCCGCCGTTTGAATGAATCCGCTCTCCGTTATCGCCTATTACCAGGAGCTTTTTTAAATTCTTTCTCTGAAGGGGCAGTCGTTGATCTTCATTTTTCAACAGAACGATGGATTCTCTTGCTGTCTCCAAAGCGGTCTGCCGGTGCCCGGGTGTATGATAGCACCCGCTTTTTCTCTCTCCGCCCAGCATGTGCAGGCGCTCCATCATCCTGAGAATCCGCCTTACTTTGCTGTCCATGAAAGATTCCGCAATCCTTCCCTCCTGTATTTCCCGATACAAAGGATTGGCAAGACAGTATTCATCGAAATTATCCGTGACTGACATTTCTATATCAAGGCTGGTTTTTGCAGCTTCTGCTGTATCATGAACAGCTCCCCAGTCAGAGATCACGGTTCCGTCATACTTCCATTCCTCTCTTAAGATCTCATCCAAAAGGTAGTGGCTCTGGCAGCAATGTTCGCCCCGGACTTTGTTATATGCTCCCATCAGAGAATACGCGCCGCCTCGTTTTACCGCATCGTAAAATGCCGGAAGATAGATTTCCCGCAGAGGCCGCTCCCCGATTTCCACATCTACCCAGAGTCTTTCCGTCTCCTGATTGTTTAACGCAAAATGCTTTACGCATGCCGCCACATCAGACTCCTGAATCCCCTGTATAAGCGGCACCGCCTCTTCCTTTGTCAGAAAGGGGTCTTCGCTCATATATTCAAAATTTCTGCCGCAGAGGGGGCTTCTCTTTATATTGATGCCGGGAGCCAGAATCACGTCTTTTCCCCTGCCTCTGGCTTCCTCTCCCAGCACCTGTCCCATACGGTAAGCAAGATCACGGTTCCATGTGGACGAAAGGGCACTGTTGCTGGGCAGATAGGTCACATAATCATCCGAATTCCCCACCGCAATCCATTTATCCTTTTCAAATTCATTGCGCACTCCCATGGGGCCGTCGGACATCTTAAGGGGCGGTATACCCAGGCGCTCCACACCTTTGGTACAGAATAATCCGTCACCGTGTATCATACCCAGCTTTTCCTCTAATGTGAGCTGACTTAACAAATCTTCTATCTTTTTATCCATTACGCTTTTTGATTCCATATTTATTCTGCCCCCGAATTTTCAAACATGTTCTAACATTCTAAAATAACAAGTATCTCTGCTGCACCTGCTTCCGGCTTCAGGACAGTGTCCCTGCCTTCAATTACCCCATGTGCTCCTTTTACTTCTTTCACCATTTGATTTACCAGACGTACTGTGTACGGCTTTTCGGATTTTGTACAAATCGTGATTACACCCTGATGATTATCTGCTGTAATAAAGGCATCCGGTTTTCCATCACAGCCATAGACTTCTGCAGATGCATGGTCTTTTAAGGAATAAATCTTAAATTCCACATCCTTTGCATAGTCATAATCCGCCCTTGTATCACATGCCCCGATTGGGAGAATTGTATTTTCCCGCACCATCAGCGGTATGCTTAAATAATCCTGCTTCTCTGTGAACCATCTGCCCCCGTCCACTTGTGCACCCGTGAGATAATTGGTCCAGGTTCCTTCCGGCAGGTAATATTCAGCTATGTTGTCTTCCCGGAAAACAGGGGCACAAAGCAGCCGGCCTCCCAGCATATACTGGCGGTCCAGATAATGACAGTTCCTGTCTTCTGTGTATTCCAATACCATACTTCTCATAAGCGGCACACCGCTTTTGGATGTTTCAACCGCACCGCTGAATAAATAGGGCATCAGGCTTGCTTTGAGCTTTGTAAAAAAGCGTACAACCGCTACCGCCTCATCGTCATAAGCCCAGGGCACCCGGTAAGAGGTGCTTCCATGAAGGCGGCTGTGGGTAGACAGCAGACCAAAAGCCGCCCACCGTTTATAGACATCCGGTGTAGAAGTACTTTCAAACCCACCGATATCATGGCTCCAGTATCCAAAGCCGGACATCGTCAGTGACAGCCCGCCTCTCAGACTCTCTTCCATGGATTCATAGTCAGACCAACAGTCACCGCCCCAATGTACCGGGAACTTCTGTCCTCCTACTGTTGCAGAGCGGGCAAACAAAACGGCCTCTCCTTTTCCTCTTTTCTTCTCTAACAGTTCATATACGGTCTTGTTGTACAGATAGGTATAGTAATTATGCATCTTATTGGGATCTGAGCCATCGTAATAGACAACATCTGTAGGTATGCGTTCCCCAAAATCTGTCTTAAAACAATCCACTCCCATATCTAACAGCGCTTCCAGTTTCTCCTGGAACCAGCTGCATGCCGCAGGATTGGTAAAATCCACCACAGCCATTCCGGGCTGCCACATATCCCACTGCCATACATCTCCGTTTGGGCGCTTAATAAAATATCCCTGCTCCATCCCTTCCTCAAAAAGCGCTGATTCCTGCCCGATATACGGATTGATCCAGACGCAGATATTCAGTCCTTTATCCTTAATTCTTCCCAGCATTCCTTTCGGATCAGGAAAAACTCTGTGATCCCAAATGAAATCCGACCAGTGGAATTCTTTCATCCAAAAACAGTCAAAATGGAAAACCCGGAGAGGAATCTCTCTTTCCAGCATACCGTCAATAAAGCTCATTACAGTCTCTTCGTCATAATTAGTGGTAAATGACGTAGAAAGCCACAGGCCAAAAGTCCATGGTGCAGGCAGTGACGGCTTCCCTGTCAGATCTGTATACCGCTCTAAAACCTCTTTCATCGAAGGACCATTGATTACAAAGTAGTCCAGAGTTTCACCCGGCACACTGAATTCCACTTTCGCCACTTGCTCCGTAGCAGTTTCAAAAGATACTTTTTCCGGGTGGTTCACAAAGACACCATATCCTTTATTCGTGAGATAAAAAGGAATATTTTTATAGGACTGGTCCGTACTGGTTCCACCATCCTCATTCCAGATATCAACAGACTGCCCGTTTTTGACAAACGGAGTAAAACGCTCGCCCATACCATAGACCAGTTCCCCGACAGACAGGCTGAGCTGCTGACGCATATAGGCATCGTCACTCCCTTTATCATAGGCAAAACCGTTCCACCTGGTCTTCATATATGCCAGATCTCTGGAAAAGCTCTTTGTAAGCTTTTCCTCATTCCTTATGTACGTCATAGACCAGTCTTCCTTTGTGATAACCAGCCCTAAGCTGCCGCTTTTTACAGTAAGCTTTTCTTCATCTTCAAAGACATCCAATTTCTGCATCTCTCCCAGATGAAGGTCAAAATCAGGTCCCTTCTTTTTGATGCCTTTATGGTGGGTTGTCTGCACCCGGAGAATCTCCGGCATAGGGGAAGAGATCTCCACCGTGAGGTTAATGCCTCCCAGGGTATCTCCTCTGTGATTAATCCTTCCGGTGGGGGCACATATGGTGACCAACCTATCCTCTTTTTTTATAAAATAAGCCTGTTGGGGCGAAAAGCACCCGCATCCTTCTTTTTGCAGCCAGCATCCATTACTAAATTTCATAGTCCGTCTCCTTTCAACTGTTCGTTTCATTTTTTGACCGTAACTGTTCCGTATTTGTCTGCTGATCAGTTACATTTGACCACATTATAGCGGACTTTCACTCATCTTGATACCATCAGAATTCCAGATAAAACACTCTAAAAATTAGAGTATTTTACCTCCAATAATGACGCTGTACGCAGGATTCGTTTTGTTGTACAATAAACATAAGTAGAAAAGATACCCGGTATTATATCGAAATCCCCCTGTTAAGGCTCCCCGGCAGAAAGGAATTACTGATGAAACTAAAAGACAAGCTGCAGTCCATGTTTTCAAAAACAAAGGTGCAGAAACAGCTTTACGCCATATTCTTTGCCGCTATTCTGATTCCGGTTACGGTAATCGGGATCCTGCTCCTGCTGAATACCCAGAAGCTTTTGACTAATCATTATGAGAACCAGATTGAATCGGACAACCTGCGCATCAAATCCATTATGTTTGATATCACCACGAACATTTACAACCAGTCGGAAGACCTCGCCTTTGATACGAATCTGCAAAAACTGCTCAGTACAAGTTATGCTTCTCCTGTGGAATCCCGGACGGCATGCGGCAATTATAAGAGAATCCTGTCCATTCTAAAAAATGAAACCTCTGTGGCAGATTTAAAGGTCTATACCCTGAATGAAACCATTGAAGACTATGACCGGATTCTCTTTGCAACGGAGGAGATCCGGGAAACGGACTGGTTTCAAAAAGCTTCCGGGCAGTCTAATATTTTCTGGAAAGTAAAAAAGCAGACCGACCACTTTTCCAATGATTACTATGAACTTACCTTATACCGGAAAATTCCCCTGCCGGATACGAAAAGCTACGCGGTACTTGAAATGACCACCAGTTCCAATTACCTGAAAAACCGCATAGAAAACAATACGCTGACTACCATCCTTTCCGTCAACCAGGAACCTGTATTTTACAGCAGCAACCGCAGCTTTGTGGGCTTGCCGCTTGGAGTAGAGGTGGATTACAGCAAGGGATTCTATCAGTATCTGGGGCGAAATGAACTGAACGGAACCAAAGTCTTAAGTGCCGTTTCCACACTGACGCCCTACCAGTCAGACGATATCCTGTATCTGACTTCACTGAATTTTCAGGCATATCCCTATATTAATAAAGTGACACTGACTTATGGGATTATCATTTTGCTGATCCTCTTTGTCCCAACAGGGATTATATATATATTTACCAGATATTTCAGTGCCCGTGTGGGTGTCCTGCGAAGTGCCATGCATCAGGCAAGCAACGGGGATTATAATATCATTGATTCCTTTCAGGGAGATGATGAGCTGTCAGAGGCTTTCCAGGATTTAAAAGTAATGATTGAAAAAATCAAGGACAACGAAGCGCAGATGTACGAGGCACAGATTAAAGAGCAGGAAATCACTAACCGCCAGCAGCAGATGGAATTTAAGATGCTGGCAAGCCAGATCAATCCCCACTTTCTCTATAATACACTGGAGACAATCCGTATGAAGTCCCTCACTGCCGGAAACCGTGAGGTTGCTACAGCCATTAAGCTGTTGGGGAAATCCATGCGCTATGTTCTGGAAAATACGGGAACTGCATCCACAACGCTGAAAAAGGAGATGGACTACATCGAGACTTATCTGTCTATCCAAAAGCTGCGCTTCCATGAACGTGTAAACTATCAAATTCAAATAGAACCGGAAACTGATATCTCCGAATTCCAGATACTGCCGCTGCTTCTGCAGCCAATTGTTGAAAATGCTATTTTACATGGTTTGGAAGGGGTAGAAGAAAACGGACAGATTATTATCCATATATGGACAAAGGACGATGAATACCTTTGCATAGACATTTTTGACAACGGGGAAGGCATGACTGCAGAAGAGCTGGAAAAAATGATTTCCAATATGAATAACCATGATAAGGCCTCAGCAGACAGCATCGGGCTATACAATATCAACCAGCGGATTAAGCTTTGCTATGGTACCTCTTACGGATTGACGGTTAAGAGCCGCAAAACAGAAGGGACCCTGGTATCTCTCCAGCTTCCGCTCACCACAAACAGGGGGAAGAATTTATGAATGTATTAATCGCAGATGACGAATCAGCCGTTTTAGAAGGGCTGAAATATATTATTGACTGGCAGGCACTTGGATTTACCATTTGTGCAGAGTCAAAAAACGGGGAAGAAACCCTGGAAAAGATTTTACGTCTCCAGCCGGAGTTGGTGCTTCTGGATATCCGCATGCCCAGACTATCCGGGCTGGAGGTGGTAAAACGCTGCCGGGAACAATCCTACAGCGGTAAATTTATCATACTAAGCGGATATTCCGATTTTACCTATGCCCAGACGGCAATGCGCCATGGTGTTGATTTCTATCTGACAAAACCAATTGATGAGGATGAGCTGGAAAATGCGGTAAAAAGTGTAAGGGACGACATTCTTAAAGCACATAAAAACCACACGGTTATGCTTCAATACCGGGAAAAAGCAAGAGATACCATTCTGCGGGATCTCCTGCTTAATCAGGTTGATTATTATTCCATTGACTATTCGGACCTGCATTTAAACTGCAGTGTATACCAGGCAATTATCTATGAAAGTTACAACCAGGATACCTTTCACAGCGCCTGGGACTTTGCCGGTCTGCTGAGAGTAACGAACCAGGATCATAATTCCTTTGAACATATTCAGCTGGACGGACAGGATATCATACTTTTGAAGGGGGAATTTGCCATCGAACGCTTTCAATACCTCCTTGCCCATTATGATAAGAACCCCCAGAAAGGTTCTCCCCTGGACTCCCTGTTTCTGACTTACGGAAGAAAGGTCTATCGTCTGGAACAGGTCCACTTATCCTATGAAGATGCGCTTTCTCTCTCCAAGCGGCGCTTTTTCTGTGAACAGAACCAACACGTGCTGGGCTTTAACAAGCTGCCTTTAGATGATCAGTTTACCTGGAATATTAACCCAAATGAGGCAGAATCTTACAAGCAGCGCCTGTCCGATTACATCAAATCCCACAACCGGGTACTGATTGCAGATACTTTAAATGAACTGGAACAGAATCTGTACTATGCTACAGACGATGTGACCAGTATCAAACATTTTCTGGCGGATATCTACATCCAGATTAAATCCATCCTGACCCATACATATATAAGCATTGAAATACCGTTTCCCACAAATGCCGCTATTATTGAGCTTCTTGAAAATAAATATTACTGCTATGAGATCATACAATTTTTCTCAGAACAATTTGAAATGTGCATGAACGCTGTAGGCAGCTCTTCCAGTGAAAGTGTCCTGGACGACATCCTGCACTACATCAAACACAACTACCGTGAGAACCTGAAGCTGGAATCCATTGCCCCGCTCATTGGATACAATTCCTCCTATCTGGGAAAAATCTTCAATAAAAAAGTCGGCGAAAGCTTCAACTCCTATATCGACCACGTCCGCATCGACTGCTCCAAAAAGCTGCTGCAGGAAAATACCCTGAAAGTATATGAAATAGCGGAGCAGGTAGGCTACAAAAACGTTGACTACTTCCATAAAAAGTTCAAAAAATATGTTGGCATAAGTCCCGCCGAGTTCCGGAAGGAAATTAGTAATTTGGGGTGAGAGGGGTCTACACTATGCTGAGAAAACCAGGTTTGTGGCAATTAGCAGGCACCCCTTTATCTTATTCCCAGGAAAATCCCAGCCCGTCCAAAAATGCTTTTGCCACAATCATATGTCCCTGTACATTGGGATGCACACGGTCGCTGCAGATGATGTATGGGGAGAGTTCTTCCAAAAACGCATCTATTTTCTTCTGCACATCCACATATAACAATCCGTGGCGGGCAGCCGTTTCCCTGGCAATATCAGCATATTCATCAACCATCCTGCGCATTGGATCCTGTCTGTTGGGTTCAATCATAAAAGGACTCATAATAAAAATATCTTTTACTTTTGGCTTTGTTTCTGTAATCAGTTCATCATAGATCCTTCTGTACTCCTCCGTACCGACCTGTTCTGTCTGCTGCAGGACTCCGTCAAAATGCCTCCACACATCGTTTATTCCAATCATGACCGACACATAATCCGGCTTTAGGTCCAGAACATCTTTTTGCCAGCGTTTCTTCAGATCCCGGATCGTATTGCCGTTGACTCCTTTATTTGCAACCATAATGCCGTAAGACGGTGCAAGTCCCGTCAGACATGCATTTACAAGATTTACATACCCGTCACCGAAAGATCCCCATCCTGCCGGCGTGGCATTATAGTCCCTTCCGCAGTCTGTTATGGAATCTCCAATCATGACTAATCTGCTTCTTTTTTCCAGTCTCATATTCATCCTCCTGTTTTACCAGATCCTGTTTGAAAAGTCATTCCTGCCTCTTTAAGATCTTAACATCTCTGCCCGTCAGCATGATCATTTCTCCTACATTATAAACCTCTCCGGAGAGTAATTCCACAAATTTTTCCGCAGCGGTTACCTTCTTTTCCTGGTCAGCGTGGTTCATTAAGAAGATATAAGCCCCGTTTCCATTCCGGCGTTCTGCCGCTTCTACTTCTTCTGGTGTCTCCATCACAGGATGTATTTCAGCCTGCTGCAGTATTTCCCCTAAAAATCCGGCATAGAAACCGCCGTCTGACCTGGTACCTACATAATATGCCTGTCCCTGCCCGAAAGAATTCCTGGTTATAACGGGAGTGCCCTTATAAAAGTCTGTTTCATATACGCCAAGGACTTCAGCACCTTCTGTATGGATAATATCACATAGTATTTTCGCGGGATACTGCCCCCTGCCATAGGAAAATCTGTTTTCCGCCCCAAAGGAAAGGGCATCGGTTTCTTCCACCCAAATGCCCAGAATATCTCTGAGTCTGCCTGGATAGCCGCCTGTAATGACCAGATCATGTTCATCTACAATCCCGCTAAAGTAGGTTACAATCAAGATTCCTCCATTTTGGGTAAAGCTGCGCAGTTTTTCATCTACACCGGGTTTGGTCATATAAAGCAGCGGCACTATCACCACTTTATAATGGCTCAGATCTTCTTTGGTTCCTACAATATCGGTTGCAATATTCATTTCATGCAGCGCTTCGTAATAGCTTCGTACCTCATCATAATATTTCAGTTCACAGCTGGGTCCGGCTGAATATTCCACTGCCCACCAGTTTTCCCAATCAAAAAGTATTGCCGTTTCAGCCGGTGTCCTTCCGCCCAGCAGTTCACCTCCAAGCTTCTCCAGCTCTTTCCCAAGTGCCGCCGTTTCCCGGAACACACGGGTATTCTCATGTCCTGCATGGTCAATCACCGCTCCATGGAATTTTTCGCAGGCTCCGATACTTCTTCTCATCTGGAAGAACATGACGGCATCTGCTCCGTGGGCAATCGCCTGGTAGCTCCAAAGGCGCATAACCCCCGGCCTTTTCAGAGCGTTATATGCCTGCCAGTTTGTGACGCTGGGGGTCTGCTCCATTAGCACAAAAGGATTCCCGCCCTTTAATCCCCTCATTAAATCGTGGGACAACGCCATCTGTGCCCTGGAATCCTGATTGGATGGATAGCTGTCCCAGGAGATGAAATCCATACTTTCAGACCAATTCCGGTAATCCAGATTTTTATAAAATCCCATGAGGTTAGTCGTAACCGGTAAATCCGGCGTAAACTCTTTTACTGCCCGATACTCTGCTTCAAAGCAGTGCTGCATGCTTTCGGAATTGAATCTGCGGTAATCCAGGGAAATCCCCTGGAACATAGTCCGCTCATCTCCAAAATGTTCGCTCAATAAATTAGGCAGTACAATTTCATCCCAGTCGTAAAAGGTGTGCCCCCAGAATGCCGTATTCCATGACCGGTTTAAGGCATCCAGAGTATGATACCTGCCTTTCAGCCATTCCCGGAATGCCTCCTCACACTGTCCGCAATAGCATTCCCCTCCGTATTCATTGGATATATGCCATGCCACAATATTCTCATAATTCTGATACCTTTTAGCCAGTTCCCTTGCCAGACGTACCGAATATTTCCGGTATGTGGGGCTATTGGGGCAGGAATTATGCCTGCCCCCAAACTTTCGTTTCTTACCGTCTGCTTCTGTGCGTAATATGTCGGGATACCGTTTTGCCATCCATGCGGGATGGGCACCCGTAGACGTAGCCAGACACACCTTCAGTCCGTTTTTCTTTACCAGATCCATGATTTTATCCAGCCTGTCAAAGGAATAGCTTTCTTCATCCTTCTGAAGAGCCGCCCAGTTAAATACATTCAATGTGACAATATCAATCCCGGCGAGGGCAAACAGCCGCATATCTTCTTCCCAGACACTTTCTTCCCACTGCTCCGGATTATAGTCACCGCCATACAATATTTTTTTTGCTTTATCACTATACGTCATACTTATCCCCCTGCATACCGCTGACGGGTCTGCGGTACTGCTTCAATAGAAAGTATGGAACGCTTTTTGTTCCATACTTATCCCCCTGGAATAGCGCCAGCTGGCTTATGCTATTCCTTAATTAGCAGTTTCTGATTCCGGCGCTGTTTTCAGTATTTCCGTTCTGGAAACCGCCTGGTCTTTTGCATTTTGCATATCCACGGCAAGTACATCCTCGTATCCAAGCCCCAGAACCGTATCCTGCATTTCTTTCAGCATGCTGTTAAATTCGTCTTCCCCGGATGCAAATATCATCTTCCAGGAATAGTCCACAATAGATGCTTTGCACTGGCTTCTTAATGTGGTAATATTGGAATCCTCTTCCGGTGCAATATAGCCGCTTCCGGGAGCTACCATAATCTGATCGTTGTTCTCCAGATATTCTAACGTTGTTTTTGCACCCATCTTTTCCTGCCAGTCCGTATCCAGTTTCGTCTTATTTTCTTCCAGTACGGAATCCCACAACAGATAATTGTATGCGGAATTAGTATTGGGATCGATGTCTACCAATGAATTTGTCTTATAATTCAAGGCTGATACGCCATCCTTCCAGGAACCGCCGCCCCATTCTTCCGGAACTGCCACATCATTACTTGGAAGTACCTGCTTGCCAAAATCGGTAAGGCAGGGCTTTCCGTCTTTCATTTCCCAGGTCAGCCCTTCCGGACCTGCCGCACCGGAAGATTGCCCGTTGATTTCGATTCCTTCCGGGGAATACAGCCAGTCAATGAAGTCAGCCAGCCTCTGAGGATCTTCCGCTTTACTTCCAATCGCCATTACACTATTGGAATTGCCTTCTGCATAGCATCCGTAAGAAAAGATTTTCATGTCGTCAATGGGTGCCAGCATAAAGCCTTTTCCTTCTTCTTTACGCTCCGGTGTATTGTACATATTCTGTCCAAGCCATGGCCATGGTGCATATAAGACCTGACCGTCTTTGTATTTATTGCCCAGGGTATCGTAATTCTGGGTTGTGGATTCCGGATCTACAAGCCCCATCTGATTTGCATCAAAGAAGAACTTCAGTACACGGACATACATAGAATCACTGTCAATTATGCTCTGGTAGTCGGAGCCGTCCGCCTTCGCCAGAACAAATCCCTGCTCATCATAGCCGTAGAAGCAGGTTGGCTGCTTTGCGTTATTCATCATATTGCCGTCCCAGTCCTTAAACAGGGATATGGCGTAAGTCTTTTTCCCGGAGTCACTGGTTGGGCATACCTCCTGCATTTTTTGCAGAACGGGCAGCATGTCCTCCATTGTCTTCATCTGCGGATATCCCGCTTCCTTGTATGCATCCCATCTGAAATAAGGACCAAATGTAAGATCCAGACCTTCACTGGGCGTATCAGCCGGCTGTGTGGAGATTTCACTTGGAATAGCCCAGGTTCCTTCTTCTTTTACCAGCTTATTCGTTTTGTCAATTGCCGGCTGATAGTTGGCGGTAACCTCTTTATCCTTCAGCAAATCCGTCATATCCATCAGCAGTCCCGCCGTAACCAGGTTCTGCAGTTTTCCATTTCCGGTGCCCGTTATGATTAAGTCTCCCAGATCCCCTGCTGCAGATCGTGTCTGAAACAGTGTATCGCCTCCTCCTGCAACATTTGGAGCGATGATATTCAGTTCCATATTAAATTTATCTTTCACCACTTTTGCAAACCATCCCGACTGAATCCCCTGGTAATTTGCCAGGCTGTCAAATACGTCTACCGTAATAAAGTCCTCATACTTACTGTTTGAGGCTTCTTCCCCTGCCCCTGTACTGCCTGATGATTCCGCAGATTGCTTGCTTTCTCCACCGCAGCCTGCCAGAACAGATGCTGTCATAGCCATACATAAGAATACACTGATTAATTTCTTTTTCATATCTTACCTCCATATATTTATTATATTTTATTTCATTTTTCATAGCAAAACAAACTTTCATAAACTTGACAAAAAATCAGCCTTTTACCGACCCGATCATAATTCCCTTTACAAAGTATTTCTGGAAAATCGGATAGACAAACAGAATCGGCAGTACTACGATAACAGAGACCGTCATCCGAATGGATGTAGGCGTCTGGGTGGTTGCCAGAGCTGCCATATTCAGTGCAGAGCCGGCGTTATTTTTCACCATGGCAGCCAGGGAGTTCGCCTGGTTGATATACTGGTACAGCAGATACTGCAGGGAATAGAGCTTTTGGTCCGTAATATAAATCAGGGTATCCTGAAAGGAATTCCACTGGGCAACCGCTGCGAATATTGCTACTGTGGCAAGGATAGGTGTACAGGTTGGCAGAATAATCTTGTAGAAAATCTTAATAATGCCGGCGCCGTCTATCTCTGCTGCCTCCTGGAGGGATTTGGGAATGGATTCAATGTATGTCTTAACCAGAATAATATTAAAGGGCTGAACAATTGCCGGAATCACATATACCCAGAAGGTATTAGTAAGGTGCAGGGTCTTCATCGTAATAAACATAGGGATCAAACCGGCATTAAAATACATGGTAATGACCAAAAAACGATACCACAGCTTTCTGTGCCACATTTTTTCCTGGGTAAACATAAATCCCAGAAAAGCCGATGCCAAAACAGTGAGTGCCGTTCCCAGAACCGTTCGTGCCAGAGAGATCAACGCCGCCAGCGGCAGTCCTTTCAGCTGCAGAACCTGCACATAATTTTCAAAATGTATCTTTTGCGGAAGGAAATTGATCATTCCGTTGGCACTTAAGTCATTGGCACTGATCGTATTTACAATCAGATAGTAAAAGGGATAGGCACAGATTAGTGTGAGCAGCCCAAAAATCAGATAATTAAATATATTAAAGGTAACATCTCCTTTTGTAAGATGCTTTTTCTTTTTTACTTCTTTCATTACTTCTCCTTTCCCACCGTTAAATAATGGATTCTCCCCGGGTCTTTTTAGATACAAAATTGACGATTACCAGCAGCGTAACACTCACCAGACTTTTCAGCATACTGATGGCGGTTGCCAGGGACAGGCTGTTTCCTGTCATGCCGATATTGTAAACGTAAAGGTCCAGAACCTGAATATGTGTCTTGTTAAAGGAATTCTGGAATACAAAATACTGATCCATTCCATTGTTCAGGAAATTGGCGATGGACAGCATCAGCAATACAAAAAATGTAGGCATCAGGGCTGGAAGCGTAATGTTCCGCATGAGCTGGAAACGGTTTGCTCCATCCACTCTGGCTGCTTCGTACAATTCTGTATCCACGCCTGCTATTGAAGCCAGATACATGATAGACCCCCATCCCAGTCCCTTCCAGGTATTCCATAAAATCATCCAGAGCCAGGTATGGGAATCACTGTCTAAAAACTTTAATGGTTCGGTAATAACCCCCATATGCTGCAGCATGGTGTTGACCATTCCGCTGTTGGAAAAAAGACTGAATGCTACAGAATAGACAAGTACCCAGCTGATAAAATTGGGCAGCGTAGTCAGGGTCTGTACCAGGTTTTTAAACCATTTGCATTTGATTTCATTTAAAAAGATAGCAAATCCTATTGGCAGTACAGATGTTGCAATCCCCAGTAAACTCATGGCAAATGTATTTCTCATTACCTGCATCAGCTGATCCATCTGGGTTTTGTTTGCAAATAACGTCTGAAACCACTGAAGTCCCACGAATTCACACTTGGACAGCGGAAGGGGCGGTTTATAATCAAAAAATGCGTAAATCCAGCCGTGTAATGGAAAATACGAAAATAAAAAACACAGAATAATAAAGGGCAGTACCCAAAAAAACAACTTTTTTCCCTGTCTGCTCTTTGCCTTTTTTTGTCTGCCATCAATCGTGGCAGATGTCAAATTCTTCTTCACTCTTTTTCCTCCTATCAATTCACATGGAGCAACATACTTTCATGTGGTGCGGTATCTGCATTTATGTTACCATTCCTGTGAATTTAGGAATACCTTCAAAATTTCACATGGATCCTGTAAAAATTATATCTTTACGGTCCTATGAATAAAACCTCTAATTTTATCTGTATTTTTTCTATTATTTTTCCTGTAGACCATTTTCCTGCTCCCCTATAAGATCAGAGTATCTAATAAATGTAATAAATGAAAAAGTAGAGGAGAAAACCAATGAAGTTCAATATCAACAGTCCAGTATTCCAGTTTATCAACACCTTTTGTGAATTTATACTGTTAAATATCGTATTCCTGATCTGCTGCCTGCCCGTTTTCACAATCGGAGCTTCCTTAAGCGCACTGTATCAGGTCACGATACGGGAAGCCAGGGGCGAACATGGCTATATCCTGAAAACCTTCTTCCGGGCATTCCGGGAAAATTTTAAAGCTGCAACCCTTGCATTTCTATTCTATTTCATTGCCGGGGCTGTTCTTTTATTCAATCTGGTTTTTTGGAATGCAATAGGAACCATGGCTGCCAATGTAATACTGCTGGTTTTGACACTGCTCAGTGCCATGCTGATTATCTCTTTCCTATATACCTTTCCCCTTATTGCAAGATTTCAAAACCGCATTGCTGTCACGATTAAAAACTCCTACCGGATTGCCATGGAACACCGCCTGCAGACCATCGCTCTTCTCCTGATCCAGGGTATTGCTATATTGCTGTGCATAGTGGCAGACCAGACTAAACTGTTTATGGTGATCGTGGGATTTTCTTTTATTGCTTATTGTAATTCCTTTTTGTTTGGGAGGGTGTTTGCGGGATATGAAAAAATTGAGGGGATAGCTGATTAAGGATGCTTTATACACCACCTATCTTACACAAAGCGTATTTCCCATTAATCAATCCCAATCAAAAAACCCGGAGTCTGCCAACTTATCATCAGCAATTCTCCGGGTTTCACTATTCGTGATTCCTATTTCATTCTGTACTTTTCTATATAAACTTTAGATTTACATCATTTTGATTAACTCAATAAATCCCTTATTTAACAGGTGTAATATTATTGTCTTTTAATACCACATCATGTGCTCCGCCTTCTACAATACTTACGGAAGAAACCAGGGTCAGTCTTGCATCACGCTGGAAGTCCGGTATGCTTAAGGCACCGCAGTTGCACATTGTTGAACGTACTTTACTAAGCGTTATGCTCAGGTTGTCATGAAGGCTTCCTGCATATGGTACATAGGAGTCAACACCTTCTTCGAAGGAAAGCTTGGATGCTCCGCCCATATCGTATCTCTGCCAGTTTCTGGCTCTTGCGGAACCTTCGCCCCAGTACTCTTTCATATAATTGCCATTTACCATTACTTTATTTGTCGGGCTTTCATCAAATCTGGAGAAATATCTGCCCAGCATGCAGAAATCTGCGCCCATAGCAAGTGCCAGGGTGATATGGTAATCATGTACAATTCCACCGTCAGAACAAATCGGTACATAGATTCCAGTTTCTTCAAAATATTCATCTCTTGCTTTAGCCACTTCGATAACAGCAGTTGCCTGTCCACGGCCAATTCCCTTTGTTTCACGAGTGATACAGATTGATCCTCCGCCGATACCGATTTTCACAAAATCAGCACCTGCTTCAGCCAGAAAACGGAATCCTTCACGGTCAACTACATTTCCTGCACCTACTTTTACGGTATCTCCGTAGTTCTTACGGATGAATTCAATGGTCAGTTTCTGCCATTCGGAAAATCCTTCTGAGGAGTCAATGCAAAGGATATCGGCACCTGCTTCAACTAATGCCGGAACACGCTTGTCATAATCTTTTGTATTGATACCTGCACCAACGATATAACGCTTGGAAGTATCTAAAAGTTCCAATGGGTTTTCTTTATGGGAATCGTAATCTTTACGGAATACAAAAGCGATCAGTCTCTGGTTGTTGTCCAGGATTGGAAGGGCATTTAATTTGTGATCCCAGATCACATTATTTGCCTCTTTCAGGCTGATACCTTCTTTTGCATAGATTACATTTTCAATCGGAGTCATAAATTCGGAAATCCTGGTTGCAGGATCCATACGGCTGACACGGTAATCCCTGCTGGTAACAATACCTACCAGCTTGCCGTTAGCGGTACCATCATCGGTTACTGCTACGGTTGCGTGACCGGTCTCGGCTTTCAGTGCCAGAATATCTGCAAGCGTCTGATCCGGTCTTACATTAGAATCACTGGATACAAAACCTGCCTTATAATTTTTGACCCTGGTTACCATCTCTGCCTGCTGTTCAATTGTCTGGGAACCATATATAAAGGAAATACCACCTTCTTTGGCTAATGCAATTGCCATGTTATCATCGGAAACCGACTGCATGATCGCAGATACAAGCGGAATATTCATGGAAATTGCCGGTTCCTCACCCTTCCTGAATTTCGTTATGGGGGTACGTAAGGATGCATTTGCCGGAATACACTGGGCTGAAGAATATCCTGGTACTAATAAATACTCGCTAAAAGTGTGGGATGGTTCGTTGTAATAGAATGCCATTTTATCTTCTCCTTCATTTGATTTTATGTTATATCATAAGACTTTTTTCGGATAAATACAAGGCTTTTTACTCTCAAATTTGATTTTTCGGCAAATGTCGCAAAATTATTCCCACTTTTGGCTGTTACATGTTCATAACTAATATATCCCCGGTCAGTATCTTTGTATTTCCTCCCGGTATTAAAATTTCAGAGTTTCGCTTAATCATCACAATCAGAGAATCCTTGGGAAGGTTAATCTGGCTTAACGGCTTATCCGCCCATTTATGCCCGCTGGTAACCGGAACTTCCACAAGCGGAATATCGGAGCTGCTTCTGGATGCAATTCTGTTGGAAATCAGAATATCACCTTCGCAAATAATCGTATTGCCTTTTGGAATAATGGTATTTCCCTCCCTTTTAATCATCACGATCAGGGATTCCGAGGGCAGGCATACTTCATTAATCCTCTTGTCTTTCCAGGGGCTGTTTTCGTCAATAGCGGTTTCAATTAACACGATATCCGTATCATCCTGATAATCATTGAACGTCTTCATGACATTTTCTTCATCGTATACCAGATTTAATTTTTTCGCCATGTAAGGAAGGAAGCTTCCCTGGAAAGTTACGGATAAAAGTGCGATACAAAATACGATATGGAAAATATCATTTTGCGGATCTGCCTGATTTGTCACCGTCATGATTGCAAATACTATAGATGCCGCGCCCCGAAGACCAGCCCAGGAAGTAAAAACAATTTCACGAAAAGACCTTCCAAATGGCTTCATGATCAGATATACAGCAGCCGGACGTGCAACAAAGCTCATAAATACCGCAATCAGCAGGGCGGTCAGCAAAATTCCCGGTATCTGGGATGGAAATGCCAGGAGACCCAGAAGGAAAAACAGAAGAATCTGCATCAGTCCTGAAAGACTGTCAAAGAACTGAATTAGTTCCACCTTTTGCACCATCTTGCTGTTCCCCATGATAATTCCTGCAACATATACACTGAGATATCCGTTTCCGCCAATAAAAGAAGGCAGTGTATAAGCCGTCAATGCAGCTGCGACAACAAAAATCGTCCGCATGCCGGTAGATTCAAACCGCACCCTCTGGAGGATTCTTACCGCAATAAATGAAATGATTACGCCCGCAAGTAGGCCGAACAGCAATTGCTTGAAAAAAATGGATATTACCGGAACAGAAGAACCTCCGGACATAAAGGATAAAATAATCAGAGTCATGGTATAGGCAACCGGGTCATTACTTCCACTTTCTATTTCCAGTACGGAAGCGAGGCCATTTTTCAGATTTAACTTTTTAGAACGCAGAATAGAAAAAACAGATGCCGCATCCGTAGAACCCACTACAGAACCAATCAGCATACCTTCCAGCAAGGTCATGCCAAGTACGTAATAGCAAAACAGACCCGTTATACCGGCAGTTATCAAAACACCGAAGACAGAAAGCAGGATTCCCTGTATGCTGGTCGCCTTTGCCGCTGCCCAGTTCGTCTCGAAGCCTCCGGAAAACATAATAAAAATCAAGGCGGTAGAGCATATGGACTCTGCCATACCGAAATTGTCAAAGGGGATTTTAATAAAACCATCCGATCCGAAACACATCCCCAGAACCATGAATAGCAATAGGCTCGGAACCCCCAGACGGCCGGATATCTTTCCCAAAAAAACACATAGCAGCAATACTGCACTGCAGATAGCTAAAATATAGAGCAATCGCATCACCTCTCTTAAATATATTTAAAATATTATGTAAACCACTTTTTTATCATATCACAGGAAATTCCCGCCGTAAAGTAAAATATGCAAAAATATGAGAATTATCCATAAATTTTGTATATTTTTTCATTTCCTTATTATATGGCATAACGTCAGCAGTCTGCAGAAACAGTTGCAGTCCGAAGGAAACTGCGCTAGAATGAATTTATTCACTATCGATTAATTTACATAAAACCATGACGAAAGGACCCTGTTATGATGAATAAGAAATGGTTCCTATATATATGTGCAGGTACGTGTCTTCTGCTGGCAGGATGTACTGCGAACCCCAGCGTCCAGACAGAGACTCAGGCAGTAAGTTCCCCGGAAAGCGCGGTTCCTGAAAGTGCGGTCCCGGAAACTCGTACACTGTCTACTGAAGCGGAAACGCATACGCTTCCTCCTGAAGTGGAAGCTGGTACACTTCCTCCCGAAATTGAAACAAATCCCATATTTATACATTCCGATGAAGCAGTAAAAAAACCGGAAAAAGAAACAGAAGCAGATATACAGGCTTCCGACGGCATCGACCTGAACACGCCTGTCACAGTGACTGAGAATCAGAAGCGAAGCGTCACTTACACGGTTGAAAAAGTGGAGACCTCCAAGACCTCCGGCACTGCTTCCGCTGACGGGACAAAGTCTCATGCATCAGCTTTCGACGTCAAAACACACTCCTATGTCTGGGTAACATTAAAAGTCCACAATAATGATGCCGGGAAAATCGTTGAATTTCAGCCGGAGTACCGCCGAATCCGTTTTCACCTTGCTTCGGATGGCACTCAGCCCGTCAGTAGTGTTGAATCCAGCCTCCAGCCGGAAAAAGGCTATTATCCCATACCCGCCGGGGAGGATCAGACTTTCATCCTGGGATATATAGTTCCAGATTCCCTGTTATCCCAGATGTATCTGCAGACCGGTGGCAGATACGGATACACCGAAAAATGTGATATGCGGTTTGACTTCAGTGATGTTTATTATCTCAAATTATTTGATTAAATGAAAAAAGCGTACCCGGCAGAAGTTACTTTCCTCGCCGGGTACGCTTTTTAGATGGTCTCCCCTTCTACCATCTTTTCCACGATATTGCTGCTATCCCCCAGATAGATTACCCGCTCCAGCCTTTCTAAAAGGCCAAGGGGCTGGGGATGCCAGATTGATTCGTCATCGATCACCAGTGCATCAAATGCAAAGCCTGCCTCAAAGCTTCCTACTTTTCCAAAAAATTCACCGCCTCCCCGGGTTGCCAGATAAAATACTTCTTTTAACGTAAGCGGGGATGCCGTCTGGTCCACCAGCCTCCAATCGAGCTTTGAAACCTGTATGGCATCTGACATAGCACGGAACATGGACATGGAGCTTCCTCCTGCAAGGTCACTCCCCAGTCCCACATGCAGCCCTTCATTCAGATACTTTCTCACAGGAGCAATCCCCGAAGACAGATTCATATTGGACTGGGGGCAATGAGCCACATATACACCATTTTTCCTGATCAGTGCGATCTCCTCCTCTGCGGAAGATACACAATGTGCCATAACGGTCTTGCATCCATCCCCAAACAGACCTGCCTGTTCATAAGCTTCTCCATAAAAGCCTGCAGACGGACACAATTCCTTTACCCAGGCAATCTCCCCTTCGTTTTCCGACAAATGGGACTGAACCGGCAGATGGTGCTCTTTCTGGATTTCCCCCAGCTTCACCATCAGGCTGTCCGTACAACTGGGTATGAACCTGGGTGTCAGAATAGGCGATGTATATTGATAATGTCCCTCCATATCTTTCAGCCAGCGCAGCGTCTCCGCCTGGGATTCCTCCGTGGTTTCACACAGGTATTCGGGTGCATTTCTGTCCATGTTTACTTTACCCACCATCGTCCGCAGTTTTGTATCCTCCAATAGATCCATTAAAATCTTCGTAGCATCCCTGTGGATCGTGGCAAATATGCAGGCTCTGGTAGTCGGGCTTTTTTTCAGTTCTTCCGTAAACATGCCATACGCCCTCTTTGCATACGCTTCTTCGGCATACCTGGCTTCTTCCGGAAATGTGTAGGTATTCAGCCAGTCCAGAAGTTCCAGATCCATGCCAAATCCCCGCAGTCCATATTGGGGTGCATGCATGTGCAGATCCACCAGACCGGGTATCACAAGCCTGTCACCGTAATCCTTCACCTGAATACTTTGATATTTTACCGGAAGTTTATTAAAAACACCTCCGCTGATGCCGTTTTCACAGACAACGTAACCATTTTCTATTAAAACCAGATTATCCGGCGTAGTACTATATATAATATTTCCTTTTACAGCATAACAATTTTCATTCATCGCCATATGCGCTCCTTTTCTTTCTGCTTTTATATTTCACTTTTTCACCCCTGCTTCGGGGTGGGGATATCTCCTGTCCTACTTTATCACAAAAGTATTTTCATTGCAAAAGATTGCAAAATTGCTTTGCAAAAAAAGTATTTTTTCGTTTTAAAAACCTTCCATTTATTGTATAATGATCTTATACATTACCAAAAACAAGATATTTCAACAACAATGCTCCTTTCCTTATTATACAACATATCCGGCGAAAAGAGGTGTACCAATGGCTGATAATGAGCAAATATTTCATGATTTTACAATTGACCCCTATCTTTTTTACGAGGCAATCGAAAACAGTACGGATGACTATATCTACATAGTTGATATGATTCGGGATATCTCCCTTATCTCAGAGAATATGCTGCAAGATTTTGACCTTCCCGGCAGGAAGGTACCTGGACTTGTTCCTCTATGGGGTGAATTGGTACACGAAAAAGACAGACAGCGGTATTTCGATTCTATCGAAAAGATGCTGGAGGGAGAAACGGATGAACACAATGTTGAATATCAGATCCGGAACCGAAAAAATGAGTATATGTGGGTTGTCTGCCGGGGTCTGCTAAAAAGAGACCAGAACGGAAACCCCATATTTTTTGCAGGTGTTGTAACGAATCTGGGCAGTAAAGGCAAAATCGATTATATCACGGGACTGTTCGCACAGAAAGAATGCGAAAAGCTGATCACCGGATTGATTGCAGCTGAAACCAATCCAGGGGGTATTCTCCTGCTGGGACTGGATGACTTTTCCCGAATCAATGCCTTAAATGACCATATATTTGGTAATACGGTACTTCGCCAGTTTGCCCAGACCATATTGCAGTTTCTTCCTGCCAATGCAGATCTGTTCCGATATGACGGGGATGAATTCGCAATTGTTTATAAAAATGCTTCCGGACAGGAATTATACCAGCTTTATCAGAAAATACATGCCTATGCCAACCGCAGGCAGATTACAGACGGGATTTCTTACTTCTGTACCGTGTCAGCCGGCATCACCATGATTGGAACTGACGGAGATAATTATCTGGATTTAATTAAATTTGCCGCCAGTGCACTGGAAGCCTCCAAGCAGAACGGGAAAAATACCTGCACATTCTTTTCCCCTGATTTAATCAAGTCGAAACTCCGCACCCTGGAAATTACCAACCAGCTGCAGTTAGACATCATGAATCAAATGGATCATTTCCATATGGTATATCAGCCTTTAATCAGCAATGATACCCTGGAAGTGGGCGGAGCAGAGGCATTGCTTCGCTGGACCAGCGAAATCTATGGTCCGGTAGGCCCCATGGAATTTATCCCTGTACTGGAATCCAGCGGCCTTATCGTACCTGTTGGCAAATGGGTTCTGGAGCAGGCAGTCAAAACCTGCAAAGAATGGATTACCCATGCCCCTGATTTTGTCATGAATATTAATATTTCTTATTTACAGATGCTGGACGCTTCTTTCCTGCAGTACATCCGTGACCTGCTGATCAAGCATCAGCTGGAACCCCGCCACATCGTCCTGGAACTGACAGAAAGTTATTTTGTAACTGATATGGAGGCACTTAAAAATACCTTTTCACAGCTGCGGAAAGAACAGATTAAGATTGCCATGGATGATTTTGGAACAGGGTATTCTTCCCTTGGCATGCTGGCACAATCCCCTGCAGACATCGTAAAAATAGACCGGATCTTTATATCTGCAATTAACCGGGAAGTATTTAACTATTCCTTTATCAACGCGGTTATACAGCTCTGCCACAGTGTTGATATCCAGGTATGCGTAGAAGGCATTGAATACCCGGAAGAACTGGAGACCATACGTTCCATTCATCCGGACAGTATCCAGGGATTTTACTTTTCAAAACCTATAAGTGCAAAAGACTTTGAACACAGATACTGGGGGAACCGATAGGGTCCCCCAGTATCTGTATCCTGCCTATTCTTTTAACCACTTCATATGTTCCTGTATTTTCTTCTCATATCCATTATCGGAAGGCTCATAAAAGACTTGTCCCGTCAGTTCATCCGGCAGATACTGCTGCCTGGAGAAGTGCTTCGGAAAATCATGGGCGTATTCATAGCCTATGCCATGACCCAGTTTAGCCGCACCTTTGTAATGGGCATCCTGGAGATAAGGAGGTATGGTTACCTTTTTATTCTTCACTGCCTCCGTAGCATGAAAGATTGCATTGGTAGCAGAATTACTTTTGGGTGCCGTAGCCACATAGAGAACTGCCTGTGCCAGGATCAGCTGGGATTCCGGCATTCCGATGCGCTCTACTGCCTGTGCAGCTGCTACTGCCACCTGAAGCGCCTGTGGATCTGCATTTCCCACATCTTCCGATGCACAGATCATAATACGCCTTGCAATAAATGTCACGCTTTCTCCGGCATAGAGCATCCGCGCCAGATAATACACTGCCGCATCCGGATCGGACCCTCTCATGCTTTTGATAAATGCCGATATGGTATCGTAGTGATTATCCCCGGTTTTATCATATCTTACGACTCTCTTCTGGATGCATTCCGAAGCCACATCCAGTGTAATATGAATCTTCCCGTCCTCACTTTTCTGGGTGGTTAACACCCCTAACTCAATGGCATTCAGTGCCGATCTGGCATCCCCGCCTGCTATGTCAGCCAGAAACTCCAGGGCATCTTCTTCAATCACCGCGTTATAAGCCCCCATTCCCCGTTCCACATCATATACGGCGCGTTCCATCAACGTGCGGATATCACCTGTGCCAAGGGGTTTCAGCTCAAAAATAATGGATCTGGAAATCAATGCACTGTTGACTTCAAAGTATGGATTTTCCGTGGTCGCCCCAATGAGGATCAGGGTGCCATCTTCTACAAAGGGCAGCAGATAATCCTGCTGGCCTTTATTAAAGCGGTGAATTTCATCCACAAACAGAATGGTTTTTTTCCCATACATTCCAAGTTTGTCCTGCGCCCCTTTGACGACCTCCTCCATATCCTTTTTTCCCGCTACCGTTGCATTGATCTGGGTAAATTCCGCACTGGTGGTATTTGCAATGACCTTTGCCAGCGTCGTCTTACCGGTACCCGGCGGTCCGTAGAATATAATAGAGCTTAGCTTATCTGCCTTAATGGCACGATAAAGCAGCTTGTCTTTTCCGATAATGTGCTGCTGTCCCACCACCTCTTCCAAGGTTTTGGGACGTATTCTGGAAGCCAGAGGCGCTTCATTTTCCATGGTATTGCTTCGCATATAATCAAATAAATCCATCTTTTTTTCTCCTGTATGATTCTTGTATAACCTGAAAATCAGACCTGTGAACCATTCTGCTATTTGCTGAGCGTTATACCGGTACAGTATTGCTGTACTGGTAACTGTTATTCTAACAATATATCCTCAACGGTTACAAACCGGTATCCTTTCGCCTGCAGCTGATCTATAATCTGTAACGCTGCATCAACGGAAGTCTGATAATAGTCGTGTAATAAAATAATAGCATTTTCTTTGGCTTTCGTCACTACCCTATTTGTAACTGTGGATGCATTCATGGTCTTCCAGTCCAGAGGATCAATGTTCCACATCACCGGGAGCATGGTAATCCTGCAGTCTAACTGATCATTCCAGATGCCAAACGGAGGCCGGACATATTCGGTTCCTTTTCCGGTAAGTTCCCTTACCAGATCACTGGTTTTTGCAAGTTCTCCACATGCCTTTTCCGCCGACAGCTGATTCAGGTTAATATGGGAATATGTATGGTTGCCAATCACATGGCCTTCTTCTGCCATTCTTTTTATAATATCTTCATGTCCCTTAATATTTTTTCCCATAACAAAGAAACTGGCTTTTACTCCCCGCTCCTTTAAACCGTCCAACAGCTCCGGCGTAAAAACAGGATGGGGACCATCATCAAAAGTCAGAGCAATCTTTGGCTTCACATCATCTGCGTCCTCTGTCTCTTTCCCTTTATCTGGTCCCCGTCCTGCTTCAGTTTCTTTTATTTCTGTTAACGGCGTCTCCCCGGAATCCCCGTAAATCTTTGTATCCATTGCATCCAAGCTCTCTGCTGTTCCAGGCTTTGACTGCCACAGATTCACCATACACAATACAAAAACTACTATTCCAGCCAGGATCAAACCTCTTTCCACATACTGTTTCCACTTCTCCATATCTATCCACAATCCATTGAAGTCTTAACAACAATATATGCCCTACTCGAAAAACATATGCTCCATATAAAAATCGTTAAATTCTTTGTCGCTGGAAAGATTGATTTCCGTGGAAAGTCCCACGATGCAATCCATCTCCCTGTCGCCGTCTTCCGATATAAAGTAACGGATGGCACCGCCCAGGCTGCTATTTCCTACCGTTTGGATCTTGTTTTCAAATTCTTCCGGCAGCATCCCAATCTGGATTGCCTTTTTCGTATCAATATGAAAACCAAATCCGCCAGCCAGATAGACCGTTGTTACCTGGTCATAAGTTACCCCATAGCGCAGAAGCAGCGTTTCCACGCCCCCTCGTACCGCTGCCTTGGCAAGCTGGATTTCTCTTACATCCTTCTGGGTAAATACAATGTCTTTTCCATCCGGTGTTCTTGCAATTGGGAATCCGTCGTCAAAATAATCTTCATCCAAAAGTCCCGTCTCATCTACAAACTCTTCCCTGACAAGCTCAGCAGCTGTTTCTATTACTCCGGTACCGCACAGCCCAATGGGCGGTTCATTTCCAATGGTCTCTACCTCTGCACGCTCTTTGTTCAGATGTACACCGCAGATAGCGCCTTTTACGCTGCCCATTCCCCAGGTAATATTTCCACCCTCAAAAGCAGGTCCTGCCGCCGTGGATGACACCAGTATCTTATCCTTGTTGCCAAGTGCCATTTCTCCGTTTGTCCCAAGGTCAACCAGAAGACAGATTTCTTCCCTTTTAAAAAAGTCACAAAAATACATCCCGGATACAATATCTCCCCCAACATAGGTAGAAATACCGGGCAGGACTACTACTTCACAATCCAGCAGCCCTTCTCCCAGAATATGTTCAAAAGGTTCTTTTACCATCTTAATATTAACCGGTGTGAACGGCACTACCCCTAACGTCTCACAGGAATATCCCATAAGCAGATGCCCCATGGTGGTATTGCATCCGATCACTACCTGTTCCACCTGTCCGGAGGCAATACCCGTTTCTTTTAAAATCTCACGGATACCGGTCAAGAGATCCTGGCGGATAGAAGCCTGGAGTTCTTCTTTCTTCCCGTCATTGGATGCCTGGATACGGGATATGACATCTGCCCCAAAGCTTCTCTGCTTATTAATGGTAGAAAAAGAATGCACAACCTCCCTGCTTTGTTTTCCCACCAGATTCAGTGCAATGGTGGTGGTTCCGATATCAATTGCTATGCCAAATGCCGTATCCTTTAATGCTCCCGAATCGTATTGTTTTCCTGTGTAGTCTGAAACAATTTCAAAATCAGACTCATCATTTCTGTCTAAAGCTATTTTACAGTCCCCATCCGGAAATGCTCTGCAGGACAGCCGGTAACCCATATCCAGCTCCTCTTTTGTAAACTTTTTCTCATCCGAAGGCGTGATGAAAAGGCTGCCTTCCAAAAGCCGTATCTTACATTTCCCACAGATTCCTTTCCCGCCGCATACAGCGCTGAAATAAACATCATGGGCGATCAGAGCATCCAGAATACTCTGCTTTTCTGCACATGGTATCCGGTAGCTCTTTCCATTCTCAATCACTTCAATCATAACAGGTGCCACCTTTCTTAATTTGCAGTGCACTGCACTGCATTTTCTACAATCATGCTGCATCCGGAATTCCTTTTCGTCATCGGTCAGAATCAGGATCAGACAAGACGTTTTTACCGGATCAAACATAAAGCCTGAGGTGATGCCGATCCCCAGCAGCTCTTCTGCCCTAATCTGGCGGTGCATCACCTGCTGCATTTCCATGGGAATATCATGGGGCGCTTCCAGACGCTTCTTAATCCCCGCTTTCCGGCTGGCGCACTCCTCCCTCAGTACATCCTTTAGGGCATCTTCCATCTGAAACAGATAACTGTCAGCCATGGCATCAATCAGCATTCCTCTCAGATAGTCCCCCTGGCGGAACATCTCTGTACTATAGGCACTTACTTCCCCTCCAACGGTTGTTAAAACATATGCCGCCTGTTGTTCCGTAAGATCTGCCTGCTTTGCAATCTCCTCCGGTACGGTATCAAATTTAATCAAGGCATGGGACTCGATTTTTCCATATACCAGTTCTTCCAGTTCCTCATACTCTTCTTCCACTTCTTCATAAATGGGGTTATCTTCCTTGCAGTCCAGTAACTGCAGGACTACCTTTTTATCTATCCTGACATCAAATCCATCCAGACAGATAATCTCACCCTTTTTCGTTATCTGCATATCATGACCCTCCCGCGGTGTCATCCGCCCGCATATCTAAATCGTGTTAGAAAGCTTTCCCGAAGAAAGCATTTATAACACGCTCTCAAATATACGCCGGTAAATGTAAGCAAGGCTGTTACACAACCCTTCCGGTATGCAACAGCCTATGTAAATTTTTTCGTTTTTTATAACTTTAATTGGCTAATACAGCTTTTTTTGCAACTTCGGCGCAGGTAGCTGCATCCGGTGTATAGTAGTCTGCTCCAATTTGTTCTGCAAAGCTTTCATTTACTGGTGCTCCACCAACCATTACGATATATTTATCACGGAGACCTTTTTCTTTTAACTCATCAACAACCGTCTGCATATTCGGCATTGTTGTGGTAAGAAGTGCTGACATACAGATGATATCTGCCCCAACTTCTTCTGCCTTATCAATAAATGCTGCCGGCTCTGCGTCTACGCCGATATCATGAATTTCAAGACCTGCTCCTTTTAACATCATTACTACAAGGTTTTTACCAATATCATGTAAATCACCTTTTACGGTACCAACAACAGCTTTACCAACCGGTTCATTACCAACTTCAACCAGCTTTGGTTCCAAAATTGCCAGTCCTGCGTTCATTGCTCTTGCTGCAACCAGTACTTCCGGTACGAAAACTTCATTATTTTTGAATTTTTCACCGATGATCATCATTCCGGATAACAGGCCTTCATTTAAAACTGCCTTTGGATCCAGGTTTTCATCAATTGCCTGCTGCACCAATGCCTTTACGTTTTTTGCTCTTCCTTTTTGTAAAAATGCTGAAATTTCTTCAATAATTGCCATGACTAATATCCTCCTTTTATTTGCCATTACATTTTATAATTACAACTGCTCTCCGCAAAGCATCTGTAATTTGTATGTCCACAGTATAATTCATTTTTAAAATCTTTTTTTGTAATTATTTTAGATTCAATGTATTTTTTTTGCATTATGTATGCTATAATGAAGAAAAATAAAGGTTTTATTTGCGATTTGTCTAAAATACACAAATTGATCCTTTGGGTTTTGTATATTTTTTACTTTAGATATCACTCTCACAAAATTTTTACCATTTATTGGTCCGGGAGGTAATAACAATGACGCCATATCTCTATACTGTGGTTGAAAAAGAACATTTAACGGAAATGCTGGGTGCATTCCAGGCCTGTGTAAATCTGCCGATTCAGGTAATTGATGAAAACGGTAAGATCCTGGAATCCTGCGGAGCAGAAACCTGCTTCTGCAACACATTTAAAAAACATCTGCCAAAGGATGATACCTGCGAACTGCTGCATATCAATGCCAGTAAGCGTGCCATCACCCTTGGTGAGACCTATATATTTTCCTGCCATGCGAATCTGAACCATATTGTATTTCCTCTGCTGAATAAGAATGCCTTTTTTGGTTCTATTCTTGTAGGGCCTTTTTTAATGGATTCACCGGATTCTCTTTTGATTCTGGATATTGCAAAACGCTATGAGATTCCTACCGAATCTCTTTTAGAGCTGTACGAAGAATCAAACTCCATCAAGGTCATTACCCCGGCACATGTGACCCAGATCAGTAAATTACTCTATTATCTGTTCTCTAACCTGATTTCAGACAGCCGGCAGCAGCTGATTATCAACCAGGGTAAGTTACATCAGCAATCGAAAATTAATGAATCCATACAGATGTATAAATCCTTTGGAGATGAAGAAAAAGTAAGCTACCCCTATGAAAAGGAAAAAGAACTGATTACGAAAGTAAAAACGAAAAATGTACCGGAGGCAAAAGGCATCCTCAACGACCTTTTGGGTTATGTACTATTTTCCGGCGGAAACAGCATGGACATCCTGAAATCCAGGGCAATAGAACTGTGCTCCCTGCTTTCCCGCGCCGCTATTGAGGGCGGAGCCGCTACCGACAGCATTTTAAAAATAAATAACCACTTTTTACAGAACCTCCAGAACATCAACAACCTGGATGAACTGTGTTATAAGCTCCAGGAGAGCGTGGAGGTATTCACCGAATCCATGTTCAACTATATTCCATCCAAAAACAATGAGCTTATGAAAAAGGCAATTGCCTATATATCCAAAAATTATTCCAAAAATCTGACATTAGAGGAAGTTGCCAATGATGTACATCTCAATCCCGCATACTTCTCCACTGTCTTCAAGCAGTCCTGCGGCTCTTCTTTTAAAGAATACCTGAATATGGTGCGCATCGAAGAGAGTAAACGGCTGCTGGCGAATACGGATTATTCTGTAATCGACATCGCCATCGCCGTGGGATTTGAGGATCAGAGCTATTTTTCAAAAGTATTTAAAAAATATACTGGTCTTACGCCGAAGCAGTATCGATGAAATTGGGGGGTAGCGAAGCGCTTTTTGGCGGCACGCGGGCATTCGCTCCGAAATCCTGATGCATTTCGCAGCTCACTGCCCGCTTAGTATCCGATGGGAGCCAGTCGAATACTATCCGCCAAAAAACACTCTATTGCACCGCAAACTCATCAAATTTCTCCTGATTGACTGCAACCCCCAGTTCTTCAATACGGGCATCTGCATATCTTATAAGCAGATCGTTTTTAAAAACTATCCCGTATTTATCCCGGATCTCGTTGCTATTCAGTCCACTTATATCCTTTCCGTTTTCTTCGCAGTATGAACGGATCTGCTCATCTGTATATTTTAATTCATCGTCTTCCATGAGCTTTATCAATTCCCTGGATAAATTACTGATGCAGTAATTCATATATGTCAACATACTGTAGTTTTTATTACCGTATACGATTTTTCCGCTTTTTACAGAGTTTTCTCTGTCTGAATTTTCCTTTTCCATCTCTTCTTTTATTTCCTCAAAGGTAACTGTTTTTCTAAGTCCTTTTTCCTTTGCCAGAATAAAAATCATCTGCTCCCTCAGGCAATCCTGTTTCGCCTGTGCTTTTAGCAGCGTGGCTGCGGACATTCCGTCTTTTACCTGCCGGTTCCAAAATTCATCGTCCACTGTTTCGCCGGGTTTCTGATAACTGCTGATTATATCTGTTCTGTTTTTATCCAAATAAAACTGAAACTGCCCGTCTTTTATTTCTATCGAGCCTAACTTCATTATACAAGTATCGGTATCTTTTAAACATGTGTAGAAAATTCCTGCTGCCAGTCCCAGCAGCAGGATGCAGACAACACTCCATCGTATATACTTCATCTTTTCTCCCTGTTTGAATTATTGCGTTACATCCGAATGTTTCCATTGCAGGATGCAGCCATGCAGCATCCAAACCCAGATTCACTGCGTCTGAAATCACATGGCTGCATTACACTTATTCTACTTCTATTTCAGCCAGACCGGTGCTGGTTGTGCTGTCCGATACGGACGTGATCACAAATTTAACACTGCTGGATTTTTTATTCACTGCAATCTCCAGAGGTCTTCCGTTGTTGGGAAGTTCACCCACTTCGATTTCCGAACCGTCATCGAATATCAGTTTACCGCCTGTGATCTGGTTATTCATATCCGGTCTGTCATATAATTTTATCCGGCTGATATCTGTCTTATTTTGGAAGTCCAGATTGATCCATGCCCCTGCAGTTTCCTGGTTTGTTACCCATTCTGCATGTGCAAATCTCATGTGCCCGTAGGGAAGCCCTCCGGCCTCTCCGTCCAGGACGCCATCAACCGCTTTTATGGCACTCTGATCCAGCTTCCTGTCTTTACTGCTCATTTCTGAAGAAGCCGTCACTTCCGCATTCATTGCGAAGCTGGTAAAATCCCTGGTCCAGAAAATCTCATTCACCTTTGCAAAGGATCCAATATAGCCGTAATACTGTGAGGTATACAGGCGAAGTGCCTGATCCTTTAAATTAAAGGAAAACGGCGTCTGTCTCATGGAATAAGGCACATTGACATTTTCTCTCTCTGACCATTTAAACATCGTCAGATCCTCCAGTCCCTGCGGCATGTTAAATGCCTGGATACCCGCTTCATCACTGTTTAGCACCGGCCAGTTTCCATCTCCTGCACAGGAATGGATAATGCTTTCATGCAGCATCGGATTATAGGAGGGATTTTCCTTCTTAATGCTCTGAATCGCCTCTATGGCAAACAAGTCCAGATAGGCATGGTCAAAGTGCATATCATATCTGGATGGAACATAGATGTCCGTGGCATTGCTGTTAAGAATAGCAGTCTTTAAATCATTCAGGAAATTTGCCCTTGTGTATAAGGAATGCTCACCTGTTAATTCAAAGCGATAGTCCTGCTTAACATCAGGATTGCCATAGCTGTACTGGTTGCCAAATCTGCTGGTTAAAACAGCATCGTCTTCACCCGTATATAATTGATACAGAAAACTGTCCCAGTATGTCTGTGTACCTCCAAGACCGCCTGTATCTGCATATCCCAGGAACATGATATTGTCTTTGGACAGCCCCAGCGCATTCAGTGCATTGATGGTCTCCACAATTCTGCCCTGACCGCTACCCTGGCCGTTGTAGTCGCCATTGGTTGCAAGAAGTACCTTTACATTGTCACCTGCATCTACTGCCCGTTTGATGATTCCTCCTGCCATCAGCATCTCATCATCCTGGTGGGGTGCCAGAATTAATATATTTTTTCCGCTTGGCACGCCTGCATCCAGACCGTCAAAATGAATACCGGTCACTTCCAGGTCAGCGGATGGATTGGGGAAGAGAAACTTTACATATCTTGCCGTTGTTACCGGTATCTGAATTTCATCTTCCGCTGTCTCCCCGGATACTTCAGACAAAATGGTCCAGTTCTCTTCATCCGAGGATACCAGGAACTGATAATTGTTTTTTGTTGTATTTTCTGCAAAGTCCACCTTATGATTTCGGATGTTGAATTCTCTGCCCAGGTCAATCTGCAGATATGCCGGTTCTTCTGTAACCGCCGGTTTCCATGAAGTAGCCGGATCGTTGTCCGTTACCGCTTCTCCATTGTAATTTTCTGCTGTACCTGACACTTCTACCGGCTGCCCAAAAGCAAGGTCTAAGTTCAAGTCCTGTCCCGCTTCTGTTGGCACATTGCTATCTACTGCAAATGCTCTGAATTCCGGAATGATTGCCCATGCAAGAGGTCTCTGCGTTGGCGTACCTGTAATTGTAACCCTGATCTTACTGCATTCAATATCCACATCTGCCGTCTGAACCAATGATGATGCAGGGTCGGTGTAAGGAGATTCCTGTGAATAATCTACTGCGGTGATCCAGTTTTCACCACCGTCACTGGAATACTCAATTGTGTACTTCCAGTCTTCAGCCAGATCTATATTGTTATCCTTTAAATCTTCCCATTCGATCTCCAGTTTTTTAACATTGTAATTGCTCCCCAGATCCACGGTCCACCAGTAGGGGAAGGTGCCTGTATTTCCACTGAAGGTCTTGGTGTCTCCGTCTACCGCCAGCCCCGGTGCATTGCTTCCTCCGGACTGTTCCGCATTCTTGTGCAGGGCGACATTGCTTAACTGATTGTCGGTAAACACTTTAAACTCTGCAAAACCGCACCAGTAAGTTTCTGCCGGAAGTCCGGTAATGGTTACTCTCACATAACGGAATTTGGTATTCTCTTCAAATATCCCGGTCTGAGTTTTACTGCCATCGGTATTCCCTGTCCGATCAGACAGCATAGTGAAATTCACTCCGTCTGAGGATCCTTCAATTTTGTACTTCCAGGGATTGCTTTCCTCTTTTTCAAATGTCAATTCAAAATCCAGAAGGTCATAATCCTGTCCCAGATCCACCTGCCACCATTTATCTGCACCAGATCCGTTGTTGATCCACATGGAGTCGTAATTTCCATCATTTCCATTTGAAGCGGGGCGCTGATTGTCACCGGATGTAGTTACCGGTTTGTTCTGTGATACGTTTAGCTTTGACATATCCACATCTTCCAGGATCAGGTTGTCCAGCTTTATCTCAGCGGGACCTCCCTGGCTTTCCATCACAAGATACACCGCCATTTCATCGTTGTTAAAATCTGTCCGAAACTCCTGTTCCTCAGTTCCCACAGAAAAGCTATTGCTTTCCGATCCAGATACTACCTTCACGGTTGCCCCGCTGCTTGAAAATGCTGAGAATCCCCGGAATATTTTCCCATAGGGTATTGCTATTTTACTTACCTGGGCATCCTTTGTCAGGGTTTCCGCCCATAATTTTACATTTCCATTAGATGCGCCGGTAAAAAATCCACCGGTTCCAAAATCGCATCCTCCATAGATCCCGGTAAGCGCCAGATCTTCACCGCCCCGATCCTCAAAATCAATGACCGTCTGTCGAATTTCTGCTTCTGCCGCATTCACTTCTTCTGTCTCATTTACGTCTTCTGCTGCATTCACTTCCTCTGCCGCATTCACCTTTTCTGCCGGTATAGCGGAAATTCCTCCCAGAATCAATAGGGTTGATGCAAAAGCTGCCATCACATGTTTTTTTCTCATAGCTCGTTCTCCCTTCCAGAGCGTGCCCCATAGGATATACGGGCACGCTCCGATGTTTTCTTCTATTTTGCCTGATATTTTACGGTGTTAGAATAATTACCCCAGATCTTATCCTTGCCATACTTGATGTAGGTACGTACTTTGAAAGTATAAGTTTTACCTTTTTGTAGCTTTGAAGTATAGAACTTTGTCTTAGACGTTTCTCCAATATTTTTGTAGGAACCTTTACCGGTTTTCATACGGATCACATAGCTGGCGTTTTTTACTTTGCTATAGCTCAGTACTGCCCTGCCCCGGGTAGATTTTTTTACCGATTTCAGCTTCGCAGTGCCCGGCTTTGTTACTGCAGTCAGGCTTGCGGATTTCTTTCCGGTTCCGCCGGCATTTACCCCTGCAACCCGGTAGGTATAACCGGAGCCTTCCTTCAGTCCGGATAGCTTGATGCTGGTGTCATAGGTGCGTTTTACCTCTTTCCACTTCTTATCTTTTTTATTGTAGAGGTAAACTTTGTAATAATCGGCGCTTTTATCTTTTTTCCAGGATATTTTCAAGGATTTATTCGAAATGCCTGATGCTTTTACATTGGATATTTTTCCTGGTTTTTTTACATTTGCGTCTTTATATTCTACCGTCACAAGGCATTTTTTCACAAATCCTCCGTCTAATGTCTTTACGGTGATCTCAGACCTTCCGTTTTTCAGTGCCGTTATTTTTCCGGTGTTGGATACGGATACGGTTTTTGGCTGGGAGGAACTCCAGGTCAGTGTCTTTTCACTGGCATTTGCCGGTAGAACCTGTGCATTTAACTGTACAGATGCACCTTTCTTTGTCAGCCTGACAGCTGTCTTATCTAAAGTTATTCCGGTTACCTTCACAGGTATGGCAACATTTACTTTGCAGACCGCAGTCTTGCTTCCATCCCTTGTAGTGGCAATAATATCTGCTTTGCCATTTCCCACCGCACTGATCACGCCGTTTGAATCTACAGCAGCTACCGCTGTATTCGTAGAACGGAAGCTGACCGTTTTATCCGTAGCGTTCTGGGGGGATACCACTGCCTTTATCTGTACCCGCTCTCCGGTTTTAGTGAGGGTTACTGCAGTTTTATCCAGCTCCACTTTGCTGACCGGTATGACAGGAGCCGGAATTTCCACGGTTACCAGACAGGTTGCTGTTAGTTCTGTTCCTTCTACTGTAGCTGTTATTACAGATGTTCCATTAGCTTTGGCACTCACCAGACCTTCCTGGTTTACCACAGCCACACCCTGGTTGGAAGACTCCCAGATAACCGTTTTATGATCTGCATCCTCCGGCGTAACCTCTGCTGCCAGTTGTAAGGTTTCATTTACCTTTGTAAGCAATGCTTCGTCCTGGCTTAAGGTGATACCGGTGGGCAGGATTTCTTCAGGCGCTTCTTTTTCATATACCTTGAATTCTGCAAATCCTGGCCAGAAATCATCTCCCGGAAATCCCGTGAGGATTACTTTCAGATAACGGTAAGTACCGGTTGTTTCGAACGTGCCGGTCTGCACTCTGGAACCGTCTGTATTATCTGACCTGTCACACAACATTTCAAAGTCATCATCCGGGCCTTTTTTTCCTTCAATCTGATAGCCCCAGGCACCCCCTGTTTCATCCTTTTCAAATACCAGTTCAAAGTTCTTTAAATCATATTCCTGCTCAAGATCTACAAGCCACCATTCGTTTAACTCAGGTCCTGCATGAACCCACATGGTTCCTTCATTTCCATCATTTCCGTTGGATCCCTCATACTGGTCGTTGCCGCTTGTGGTGACAGGCTTGTTCAGGGCAATGTTTACCGGTTCATATTCCCCTTTTTCCAGAAGCAGGTTATCAAAGTATACCACACTTCCGGCACTGCCTTCCACCGTCACGGTGAGATTATCAACCGCTGACGTAAGTCCTGTATTGAAAAAGTTATTGGCAGAAGTAATCAAAAATGATTTCTTATACCCTGCCGCTTCCAGGGTTACCCATGCAGTTCCTTCACATTGTGCCTGAAAGCTTTTCAGTTTCTGGCTCTTTGGCAGTGTAATCACGCCGCTGGTCTCTCCCTCTGCCAGATAAAGGGATTTCAGTCCGTTTGCAGATCCAGTTCTCCACTCTCCGGAAAAGATACAGTCTCTGTACATCTCCGCAAATGGCATTTCTTCGTCCGGGCGGTCTTCAAAATCAATCGTTCCGTCGGGAACCTGATTTGACGCTCTGCTGTTGTCAGCTCCGATATTTGGTGCCCCCACAGCCGATACGGGATTGCCCCAGTAATCACGTCCGCCGTTATCTTCAATCAAAGTACCTGCTTCGATACAGTTGGAATTATCGCTCAGCTGATAACCGCCAACACTGTCAAGCCCCCTGGACCCGGTGCCGATATTTACAAAATCTTCTGCCGTTACCGTAACTGCCTTTTCATCATCGCTTCTTAAAATGCTGGCATCACTTCCTCCATATGCATTGTTTTCAGCCGTTCCCATTAAATCCTCGTGCCATCCTTTGGAACTGGCATCGCTGTAAATTACATTGTTGGTAAACCGGAAGTTCTCTTTATTCACAGGCGTTCCGTCCCAGTTATTGGTGATATAGCTGTTATGCCCCTCACTGAGATAAAAATCGTTGTTATATACATACATTCTGTTATTATCGCCGGTGGACCAGCCGCCCATTGTGACAATGGCGCCTCCTCCATAGCTGTTTGTACCATAACCGTCATTCTGACTGATATTGTATCGTATATGAGTGGTATATGTACTGCCCAGTGCACATTCGAAGTAAGCTCCGGAAGGATTGTCATGTGTATAATTATACTGTATATAATTAAGTGTTGCATTCACATCTGCGTCAAAAGCCTGAGAATCTTCTTTGGATTCTGAAGCACCTGAGCCGAATACCTCATTAAACTGTGCGACTGTGTACTCGCCATTCTCCCACCAGATCGGTACATTGCCGTTTGGTCCGCTGTTGCAGCCGTCGCTGGTATTGTACTCAATCACTGCATTGGAGTATGCCGTAGGGCAGATAGCCGCATTTCCAATATCCTCACAATAATTGTTGCGGATTACCAGATTCGTGCTGTTATATCTTGAGCCTGCATATTCGCTGTCTGGAATCCCTGTTTCATGCTGAAAACGGCTGCTGCCCCAGGTAGACATGAAGTTGATTCCATAGTGGTTGATATTAGGTCCCACAATATTGTTCTCCACGGTGATATCATTCCATCTGGTGGGAACCTTGTTTCCTCTGATACTGTAAATGATTCCCCCCCTGCCGATACCAGCCTGCTGTCCAATGGGATGGGAAACAATATCATGCACATTGAGATCCCTGCAGTTCATCTGCTCTAAGGTTCCCGCATCCTCTGCCATAATCAGTACGCCATATTTTTTAATATGGTCATCCGGATTCTCTCCCGGAATCCGATTGGTAACCTCAAGTGAAGTAATTTCCCAGTATTGCTGATTATAAAAATAAACTGCCGCATTAAAGATCCTGTTCTCCAGATCATCTCCATCTTCACCGCACCAGTTATTCCCCTGTATCAGCGGTCTTGCTTCTGAGTCCCCATAAGCTCCTATCTGGATGGGATTTCCCTTTTCCCCGGAGCCTTTCGGGCTTAACTGCCCAGTCCATACATCTCCCTTTTGGAAAAGTATCTGATCACCGGGCTCAAACGTAGTGCTGTTTACCTTCTCCAGAGATGACCATGCATCCGCTTCACTTGTTCCCGGATTTTCGTCATCCCCTCCGTCAAAATCAATATAGTACGTAGTTCCGGCAGCCTCCTCTGCCTGAACCTCTGTCCCTGGTACAATGAGGCTTCCCAATGCCAGCATTGCACAAAGCCCCAGGCTGATCCATCTTTTGCTTTTCTTAAACATAACTTTCTCCTTCCATTATTTGTTATTTTGTTCTCCAAGAAATCTTAAGAAGCTTTGCACACCTCCTCCCACCTGTTTTACCTCATTTGGACGTAAACCTTCTGTGTCTGACACATCGAAGAATTCCCCGTGTCTGGTTTTATCCGTTATCATATAACTGTCACTTCCAAATAAGCATTCATCAAAACCGATATATTCATCACCCCAGAAGCTGCATTCCTCTTCCCGGATCTGATACTCATTTCCAAAATAATCCATAAAATCATTCACATTGTCGCTCTTGCTGGAAATGCCCACTTCCAGATACTTGGCGTCTGTAGTCGCACAAACCGCCACGCCGTGTTTTCTGCCCATATCCTCCGCCAGGTCAATCAGCCCTCTGATTCCACCCGTAAATCCATGGCTGCTCAGGTTCGCCAGAAGCTGCTCCTTCTCCCCGTCCTGTAAAAAAAGGGATTCTCCTCTGTTGTTTTCAACCATCAGATCAATCTTGCAGTAATTTGGACGGCTGAATACAATATCCGTAGCGATGGAATAATCCTCCAGTAAACTGCGGTGTATATCATAGCAGATGTCATGAATCCGGATTAGACCGGATTGGGAAGGGATTCTGTGGCTGAGCAGGTAAGGGTTTCCATTGTCATCAAAAGCATAATTATATGCCCCTCTTCCCAGTCCGAAAAACAGACTTTTTCGCTCCTCTGTACTAAAATATTCATGTAGCTTTCCGTCTGCAATATTTTCCAGCGTAGTACCGCTTATGACCGCCAGTTTCACGCCCCGGGCCAGCAGCTCTTTCATGGGAACCACCACCTCATCTACCGGCGCTTTCCTGGACAGCACCGCCGTACCATCCCAGTCAAAAAAAATCGCTTTATATTTTTTCACAGCAGCTTGCCTCCTTTTCTGTTAGTTTTATTTTCTTTCCATTTACAGACAGTTCTAATTCGCTGCCGCTGATTAATGTAAATCTGCATGCATCCTTTGTCATGTCTGCTTCCAGTACGCTGCCCCGGTATTGAATCCGGAAGGTATATCCTTCCCAGCCTTTTGGTACAAAGGGGTTAAATGCAAGCATTCCGGCATTGGTGCGAAGCCCCGCAAATCCATTTACAATAGCCAGCCAGGTACCAGCCATATTGGCTGCGTGTATACCGGCATAAAAGTTGTTGTGGTAATCATCCAGATCCATACGGGCGGACTGGGAAAAATACTCATAAGCTTCTTCCTGATACCCGATTTCACTTGCCAGAATCCCAAAAATACAGGTAGACAAAGAGGAGTGATGCAGCGTTACCTCCTGATAAAAGTCATAATTCCGTTTCAGTTCCTCCTTCGTAAACAGGTTGCTGTGCAGATACATTCCTAAAATAGCATCTGCCTGCTTGGACATCCGCTGACGGTATATAAACAGCGGATGATAATTCTCGTATAAAAGATGCCGTTTCTCCACAGGAATCCTGGAATCATCCCATGGCTTTCTCATCATGAATCCATCATCCAGCGGATACACCTGCCGTTTTTCGTCATATGGAAAATACATATTTTCAACAATTCGCTCCCAGTACGCCGTCTCCTGATCTGTGATGGACAGCCTTTCGATAAATTCCTGATAGAATAGCGGTTCTGTTTCCTTTAGCAGTTCCAGCGCTTTCAGTGCATACCGGATATTCTCTCTCGCCATGAGATTGGTATAGAAATTGTTATCTACAATTGCATTGTACTCATCGGGACCGGTCACTGCACAGATACAGTATTGATTTCCTCTGCACTCTGCAAAGCACCCAACGTCCGCCCATACCCTGGCGGTTTCACAGAGTACCTCTGCCGCCATTTCCTTTAAAAACTCCCTGTCACCGGAGACATCTACATACAGCTGGAATGCATAGGCTATATCTCCATTGATATGATACTGTGCCGTTCCCAGTGGAAAATAGGTGGATGCTTCTTCCCCATTAATGGTCCGCCATGGATAAAGAGCTCCCTTTTCATGCCCCAGCACTCTAGCCCTTGCCCTTGCCTGATCCAGAGTATGATAACGGTATTCCAGCAGCTTTTTCGCCAGTTCCGGTGCCGTATAGACAAATACCGGAAGCACATACATTTCCGTGTCCCAGAAATAATGTCCTTCGTACCCCTCTCCGGAAAGCCCTTTTGCTCCCAGGGAAGTACGCCCATCCCTGCCTGCAGCCTGCATAATATGGAACAGGTTAAACCGTATTCCCTGCTGCAGAGCTTCGTCTCCCTGTATCCCCACGTCTGCTATATCCCAGAATGACTTCATATATTCTGTCTGTTTTTCTTTAAAGTAACCATATCCCAGTCCGGTACACTCCCTGCATTTCTCTTCCACAAATCCAAACAGGCTCTCCTCCTGCATATCCAGGGAGGAGGTGCAGACAATAAATTTGTCCAGTACCAGTTTCTCACTCTGTTGTCCCAGAAATGTCCAGGTAAGCTCTGCATACGCCTCTTTCTGCAACGCAGATACCGATTGACATGCCATAGAACCGTGACAGCTGTGTCCCACTCCAAATGCAGCGGTCAGTCCGCTCTTTTTTGTCTTTCCCTCAAAATACAGCAGTTCCTTAGAAGCACTGCATCTGGTTTCATGAATCCGCTTTCCAAACGGACCGTAATCCACCAGCGGATTTGTCTTTCTCGTATGGTTTTCCACGTCCCCATCAATATAGGAACAGATTCGTACTTCACATTCCCGGTTTAACAGTAAAAGGCTGAGCCTCTGCACCATTACATTTTTATCTGCAAATGACACCATCCGTTCAAATAAAAGCCGTACCTTTATCCCATTGGGCGATGTCCAGTCCACAGACCTTACAACCGTTCCATTCTCCATGTTCAGCGTCCTCTGATAAAAGTCCAGGCGCCCCTGCCTCATATCAAACAGCTCATTGTCCACATATATTTTTACAGGCTTACCATTGGGCAGATTCAAAAGGGACTGGCTCTTTAAGGGAAATCCGAAATTCCATTCCCCATAACGTATATCCTCACTTTCATAAAATCCATTGATAAAATTTCCTTCCAGCCCCTCATCCACGGAAAAATCATAGTCTTCCTCAAAGGTTCCCCTGGTTCCAATATAACCGTTGGACAATGCAAATGTTGTCTCATTCCTGTAGTTGTTCTCCATACAAAACCTGTCTTCTGTGATGTTCCATGGTTCTATGGGATATATTTTTTTATTATGTAATTCCATCCTGTGATTATCCTTTCACCGCACCTGCGGTTAAACTTTCCATTACCTGTCTCTGTAAAATGATAAATACTGCAATTGTAGGCAATACGGTCATTACCACCGCCGCAAAAAGAGCGGAATAATTATTGGCAAAGGTCCCCATGTAGTAATTCAATGCAATCGGTATCGTCCGGGCAGTGTCCCCGCTTGTAAGCATTAAAGCAAAGTAAAACTCATTCCAGGTATTGATAAACTGTAAAAGTGCTATGGTTACCAGTCCCGGCTTTGCCAGAGGCAGAATAATATGCCAGAAGGTCTGCAGGAATGTGGCACCGTCAATATAAGCCGATTCCTCCAGTGCCATGGAAATGGTTTTATAATAGCTTGTCATAACAAAGAATGACATGGGTATTCCCATAGCAGAGTAGACAATAACCAGCCCAATCTTCGTATCGAAGATCCCCAGCTTCTGAAAGATCGAGAACAATGGCTGTGAAATAGCCTGTGCCGGAAGCATTAAGGATGCCGAGATTAACAGCACAATCAGCGGCTTTAATTTGAACTCAAACCGGGAAATAATATAGGCACACATGGCAACAAATGCCAGCGTGACCAACACGCTGCAGCCTACGATAATGACGCTGTTCAGAAAATACTTGGCTATGGGCGCGTATTTAAAAGCCGCTTTATAGTTATCCAGATTAAATGTGGACGGCCAGGACAATGCAGAGGAATTGATCTCTGAATAGCTCTTAAAAGAACTGATAAATGCCCATACAATCGGACCTACTGCAATAAATACAAAGAATATTAAGAATAAATATTTTGCAATGACTGCACAGACTATGGATACTTTTGATGTTTTCTTCAATTATTTCCCCTCCCTTATCTCTTTTTTATCCCGGAACAGCTGTTGAATCAGAATGACTAATACCAGGCCCAGCACAATCTGTACCACCCCGACAGCATTGGCTTTTCCGTAGTTATTCTCCAGGGTAGCCGCTTTGTACAAGAACATGGGCAGATTTAAAGTGGTGGTTCCGGGTCCGCCCTTCGTTGTCACATAGATGATGTCGAACTGGGATACCATTGCAACGGATGCCAGTATGACACAGGTGCCAAATATATTTTTCATAAGGGGCAGGGTGATAAAGCGGTCTACCTGCCAGGGCTTTGCTCCGTCTACTCTTGCCGCCTCGTATATTTCTTTGTCAATAGCTCCCATCTCTGCTAAGAATATAATGGTATTAAAGCCCGCATAGAGCATCCAGGTAAGTGTTACCGTCCAGAATGCATATTTGGAATTTCCAAACAGGTTCGGTACCTGAGAGGCATTGAATCCAAGTGCCTCGAAAATGGGCTTCACCACACCAAAGGAGGGATTCAGCAATAAAGTAAACATAACTCCTGTTGCTGCCGTGGGTATAATATTGGGGATCATATAAGCGGTCCGCACTATTTTCCATCCTTTCGGTTTCCGCCTTAAAACCAGCGCCATAAGCAATCCCAGGCAGACATGGAAGGTGGACTGCAGGAGCACCCACACCAGCGTATTTTTAATCGCTGCTAAAAAAGTTTCATCCTGAAAGATCGCCAGGAAATTTTTCAAACCGGTAAAAACCGGACCCGAAAAAGTAGTATAATCACAAAGCGAGGTATAAACTACGGTAACAATAGGCGCTGCATACACCAGGGCAAATAAAGCCATACAGGGCAGCGTAAAGATTACAATCCAAAACTTCTTATTTTTAACTTTCATTTCAACACCCTTTCATCTCTCTTTAAAAAATTAGATCCGCAAGTTTGTGCCTGCGAATCCAATTTTTATCTCAGAGCTTGTCTATAGACACGCTCTATTCTATTCCTGATTTTTAGCTGCAGAATCAGACAATTTTTGACAGAATTCTTTTGGTGTAATATTGCCATATGCCAGTTCCGGCAGTTCTGTAGAAAATGTATCGATTGCATTCTGATACCAATATGCCTGGTTCTGCCCATATGTTAACTTTGCTTTATTCTGAATCTCCAGAACCTGAGCCATCAGTGGATCTTTTTCGCTTAAATCAGAAGGAATGTCCAGATTGTTGGATACCGGCTGAAGTCCCGTCATTTCCAGTGCTTTAATCTGATTTTCAGGACTTGTTTCAAACTTCAAAAATGCTACTGCAGCTTCAATTTTATCCTTGTCCTTTGCTCCCACCATATCTCCGGGTGTTGGAACCATTTCCATTCCGTCTCCCGGCATCAGCATAATTCCAACTTTGTCATAGAATCCTTCCGGTGCCTTTTCTGTCTGGGAAAAGTCAGGAATCATCCACGGACCATTGGGGAACATCGCAACTTCTCCATTGAAGAAATGAGTTGCCATGGGATCATATTTTCCACCTATCGCATCGGCTGTTGTGTAATTTTCGAACATTTTTTGAATATTTTCTGCTGCTTTTTCTACTTCCGGTGTATTGAAATCAGTTGGGTAAAGTGTATTCATCCACTTATTTCCTGCGTCACCGTCTGTGCCGATCAATGCGCTCATCCAGAGGTTCGTAAGCCATCCGCTGTCTGCCGTATCCATGCCAAGCGGTGTAATGTCAGCTTCTTTTAATTTGTCACAGGCATTAAAGAACTCATCCCAGTTTGCAAATGAAGTCTCCGGAACCTCAACTCCTGCCTTTTCAAATAATTCCTTATTATAATAGATGTAAGAGATTTCTTTTGAAACCGGCACTCCGTAGATTTTGCCGTCTACTGTATTAAACTTCAGGGATGTGTCATCAAATAATGCCTTCCACTCAGGATCTGCCTCAAAATAAGGTGTTAAATCTGTAACTTTTCCTGATTTTGCTGCCAGCTCTGTGATATTATTTCCTCCGTTAAATACGATATCCGGAAGGTCACCGCTGGATATTAAAAGCTTAATCTTCTGATTATAAGCATCGGTTGTAGGGATCTCTTCAAAATTAAACTCCACATTTTTACCGGCATCGGTCTTTTTAAATTCCTCAAACAGATATGTATAATATTCTGCCGCATAATCTGTACCAACATGATAATTGATTACATTTAACTCTACTTTTTTTCCATCTTCTGCGGATGCCGCACTGCCCGCTTCTGAAGACTGTTCCTCCGTTGTTTTGCCATCCGTTGTCTGGGTGTCTGCCGTCTGCGCATCTGTTGCCTTATCATCTGCTTTCCCGGCAGTTTCACTATTTCCTCCACATGCAGTAAGTCCTAAAACCATAATACCTGCCAATGCTGTAGCAATCGCTCTTTTTGTCAATTTTCTTTTCATATAAATCCTCCTTGTCATCTTATGGCTAAATTATAACTGTTAATTGCTCATTCGTGAATAAAATATAAGATTCATGGCTTGGACTTTCAGATCCCTTTATGCTCCTATTTTTTTCACAGTTTTAAATTCAGACAAAAACTATGAAAATATTGACCTTTTCTTTAAAAATCCGGTCATCCTTCTGAAATTTATTGATACCAACCTTTAAATATGGCATAATCCCTATTATTATAATACTTTTTAAGGAGATGCCATATGTCCAAAGAAGTTACGAATACCCGCAAGACCTTATCTCTTCGCACATTTATCACCGTTGTCATTTCACTGATTGTTACCGTAATACTGGTGTTGTCCATTTCCTTCTTCTATAAGGAAACGTCCTATATTTTGATAAACGAATATGAGCAGTCCATAACCGCCCAGCTCAGCCAGGTGAACCAGCAGATCAGTGAACAGATCGATGCATTGGATTCCATCATTCCCATGTTTCTGTCCAATTCACTGATTTCAAATACCCTGGAATCCATCAACTATAATTCGGTAACGAATGACAGTAAAATCAGCATTGAAAAACAGATGTCCCACACCTACTACAGCACCTCGCTGTCCAGTAAAAATTTTATAAACGGGATACACATCTATAGCGATGACGGTACGGAATTTTACATTCCTACCTCCGGAGGCTCAGAGCGGGATCTTGACCTGAACCAAAGGCTGCTGGATAACATAGACCCCACAGACCCCGGATTGATCTGCATGTCCCTCTACTCCGAATATAAAAGTATCTTTTTCGCCAGAAATATATTCAGCAGCAATACGGGAAGGCATATCGGACTCTTTATTGTAGATGTGGCTCCAGTAAACTGGATTCAGTTCTGTGCCAAAGGACTGGATCCCTCATGGTTCATCTATTTATATAATAATGAAATGAGTGTACTCTCCAATGGGGAAATGGAAGTACAGAGTGAACAGCTGCTGCAACAAATTGATAAACAGAATTCCACCGTTTCATTCCAGGAGTTGACGCTTTCGGGAGAGCCCTATTTTGTGGCTGCACAGGAATTGCAGGGACTGCAGATCACCTCTGCCGTTGCTGCACCGAAGCACTTAATGATGCAGGATTTAAACCAGACTCTGAAGTCATACCTCCTTTTAATGTCCGTAATCGTCCTGATCGCTCTTACCACAGCCGTTATTCTGAGCCGGACCGTTACGAGACCCATTAATAAAATGGTCTATCATATCAATGAAATTTCCCAGGGACGCCAGGACAGCCTGCCTCCCCTTAAGATGCATTATGAGTTTCAGGTATGGATGAACGCATTCAATCAAATGCTGAAAAAACTGGATATCTCGTATAACGATAATTTCCAGAAGCAATTGCTGTTAAAAAATGCTGAGATCCGGGCTTTGCAGTCCCAGATGGATCCCCATTTCCTCTTTAATGTATTAAATACCATCGCCTGGAAAGCCCAGATGAGCGATAATGAAGAGATCTATGATATGATTATCTCCCTTGGCGAACTGCTTCGGATCAATACCCTGTCAAAAGAATCTGCATACACGCAGCTGGAACAGGAGATGAAATACGTGAAATTCTATATCTATCTGCAGCAGATGCGGTTTGAAGATAAAATTTCCTTCGATATACAGGTCCCTGATTCGCTGATGAAATGTATGATCCCCGGATTTTGTATCCAGCCCTTAGTGGAGAATGCAATTATACACGGACTGGAGCCAAAGAAAGGAAATGGAAAGTTATCCATCAATATTATAGAAACAGAACGTTATATGGAAATTTCCATTAACGATAACGGTATTGGATTTGAAACCGTTCCCGATATACGCCAGATTGCATCCAAAAACGATGGCTCCCACACCCATATCGGATTGAAAAATCTGGATAAGCGCCTGGAGCTGTTATATGGGGAAGAGGCAAGATTACATATTCTGAGTACGCCAAATGTATGTACTTCCATATCTTTTCGCATTCCGATTCATACCGATGTACCAGAATTGTAAGAGAATTGTTTATTTTGACAAGCTTTGAGAAATGATTTTTCATTATTTTTATTGATTTTTAGATGGCAGGGAAAAAGGAGACGAAGTTATGATATTTCAATTATTAATTGTGGATGATGAGTCCACCATGAGAAAGGGCATTTCTAATTTTATGAACTGGGAATCCATAGAATGTGAAGTTGCAGGAACAGCCAGTGATGGCATAGAAGCAATTGATTTTATTCAGAAAAACCACGTAGATATTGTGATAACCGATATTCGGATGCCGGTCTCAGACGGGCTGGAGGTCGCAAAATTTGTATATGAGAATATGCCGGACGTACAGGTCATCCTGTTGACCGGATTCGCAGACTTTGAATATGCCCAAAGAGCCATCCATTATAATGTCTCTGCATTCATTCTGAAGCCTACCAACAAAAAGGATTTATTTGAAGCAGTCCAGGCCGCTCAGAAAAAGATGCTCACGTCCAAAAAAACTACTTCTGCTGCGGAAGAAGATCTGACCTTTTTAAAGGAACAGCTGCTGCAGGAGCTGACTGTCTCTCCTCTGACACCCTCATTGGAACAGCGAATTTTTCAGTATGGAATATGCCTGGAGCAATACTATATTGCTGCCTTCCAGATTACCCCTCCGAACCCGGATATCTCTTCTTTTAAAAAATTAATCTTATCTGAGAAGGCATATTGTTACCGCTACAACCATCTGGTTATCGTAGTCTATTATCTGGCTAAAAACAGTAACCAGGTTCCCGCCTACATCCTGGAAAACTGTTCCGAAATCGCTGCCATCACCCATACTTTGGATTCCAGCCAGGCAGCCATCGGAATCAGCCGCTGTCATGATACCGCCGCCGAATTCAGTGCAGCCGTATCGGAAGCCATATATGCCCTCTCACTGACCTTTTATACAGAAAATAATATTGCCCGCTTCACCCAGACGGCAAGTCCTGATGAATACGATATTAACGCTGAAAATTCTATGGATTTGCTCAACCTTGAAAACACCCTGAATCAGTTTAGCTTTGACGAATCCCGGAACATCATACATAACCTGTTTACTAAATTTAAAAGAAACCTTGTAAAATCCAGAGATGCCAAAAATATCTGCTCCCAGATTTATTATATCTGCTCCAGGGTGTCTCTAAAAAGGGGCATTACACCCTGCGGAGCTGAATACCTGACGGGTATATATAATTCCAATGATATTTTCACCCTGGAAACTTCCTTGCAGGAAATGCTGGATACCACCATCAGCCACCTGACCGGAACCGGAGCTTCTCAGAACAAGATTGTGGAAGATACGATCAAGTACATCCACAGCCACTTATCCGAATCCCTGTCCTTAGAAAACATAGCGGAAAACTTACATATATCCCCTTCCCATTTAAGCAGAACATTCCGCAAGTCTTATAGCGAGCCGATTACAGAATATATCAATAAAACCCGAATCGAAAAGGCAAAGGAATACCTGATCAATCCGGGAACCCTGGCATATGAAGTCGCCGGGCTGGTGGGCTATAATGATCCCACTTATTTTTCTTCGATCTTTAAAAAATATACCGGATTAAGCCCCACCGAATTTAAGCATCAGTACCGTTATAAGAGAAATTAAAAATTAACTGTCCCGGAAACAGCCAGTACAGCTTTGCTCAAATAATTAAGCCATACTGTACGAACTATTTCCGGGGCAGATTTCCATTACCGTCAGCTGTCACCTGGATTTTCAATTTGAATCTTTGATTTTACATTTTTAGCCCCGTTAATCTCCAGAACAACCTGAATCTTCCCTGCCTTGTATTCGGTAAGGGGATACACCAGAGGCTCCTTTAAATTACTCACATCAATGATTTCCTCTTTCTCATCCTGAATAATATGCATGAGCAGCTGACCTTCTTCACTGCTGACCTGGGCATGCAGCACTGCCTGATTGTCATCAATCCTAAATTTTGCACTCTTGCGGAATCCCTCCGATGCGTATTTAAAGCTTAAGTTCCAGTCATCACCCCATTTATTTTCAATGGAAGCCATGATAATGCCGGTGTTCCAGGTGTTTTTATCCAGGAAGTCATCCGTGGTAAATGCCAGGACAATGAAAGAAATCAAACATCCAAGCATCAGGATTCCTGACAGGATCGCCGCTATGATAAATCCAAAACCTTTACTTGATTTCTCCACTGCCATTTCCCCCTGACGTCCCTGATTTTCTTCGCCGCAGTTTTCACAGTATCTGGCTGACTGCCTGATCCGGTATCCACAATTTCTGCATAAAATCCTGTTTTCACCTCTGGTAACCATATAGATAATCAAGCCTAAAATCGGGGTTGCAATGAACACGATGATCATCCAGAGCAGTCCATTTTCTCCCCTTTTTATACAATCCCGATAGATCCAGATGCAGATACACACATAGACCAGGAGTGCACATAAAAGCCCGCCAAACAAGAGTCCGCCCGCAAGCAAGCTGATGGTTCCAATCCCTTCTTTCACTCCCCATACTGCCACCCGCAGGATAATTGCTGCAATTAAAACCACAATTCCAATGATGATATACTTTTTCTTTTTATCAGAATTCATGCTTTGTTCCCTCCTTTTTCCAGAACCAGAACCATCTTTTCTTTAAAATCTGAAAACCACATGCCAGCGGCTGTAAGCGCCACACCTGCAAGGACCATGTAAATGCAGGCACTCATGACCAGCTTTGCCAGTAACATGTTCGGAATTAAGAAATACCCCAGAAATGCCAGCATTCCAAACAGCAGTCCATTTAAAAGCATTGGAAGAAACCACAGTGAAATGGTTCTGGCACCGGCAGCCGATTTTAAATACGCTTCTTTTTCCCTGACCTGCCTCATCAGGATTTTATTGAGATTATCATCCGGCTTCTCAGAAGATGCCATGGCATTTTTAATCTCTTCACCCAAACGGTCATTGAGCTGGGGTTCACTGTGATTCCATCCCTGGTCTCTATCAATCAGATTTCTATCAATTTGTTGTCTATCATCCTGCATACTCATATCCCTGTTCCTCCAATCTTTTCTTAATAATACTGCGGGCTTTATGCAGCCTGCTCTTTATAGTACCCGTAGGCTTTTTCATAATCTTTCCGATCTCCTCCAGTGAAACCTCACAGGTATAATAGAGAATCACCGGTATCCGAAACTTCTCCGGCAGTTCCTCCATGATCTTTCGCAGCACCCCGTCCCGGATTCGTGCCAGAACTTCACTTTCCAGATCAACCTGGTCTGCCGCCAGATTTTCGTTGTCGTCATCCAGGGATACACTTGGGGCAATCCGGCTGTGCCTTGCCATTTTCCGCACTTCATTCATCCACAGTCCATTTGTAACAGAAAATAAAAATGCTTTCGGATTTCCATCCCGGTTCACTTCCACGGAAAGTTCCAGGACTTTTAAAAATGTCTTCTGATACAAATCCTCCGCATCTGCCCGGTTTCTGCATAATCTGGAACAAAACCGGTATATGTCCGTTCCATATTGCTCAATCAAAACTTCTACCTGATCTGCAAGCACATCCACACCTCCTTTTTACCCTGCTATTATATAATCGTCATAACTTTCTGTAGGGTTCATTTTATTTTCATAATTAATTTGATTTCATAAAGATAGCCCCGGATTTCCTGCTGTTTCAAAACTTCCTTGAAACAAACAGAAAAAACGGGGCTTCCAGCTGAAGAACATCCTTTGCTGCAGTCTCTTTATTTCTATCCTGCCACCCTTAGCTGCTCTGATTCGGTATATAAGTCCGTATCCTGCCCACAAATTCTGAAAAGTTCTGTGTCTGCAGAACGACTCTTCCCGGTCCGGTAAGTCTTGTAATAAATAAGCCTTCACCACCCAGGAATATATTCATACCTCCGCGCATCATTTCCACTTCATACCGCACCGTGTTTTCAAATGCCACTAAATTTCCGGTGTCAACCTTAAGGACTTCACCCGGAGCCAGCACCTTTTCCACCTTATTGCCATCCACTTCTAAAAATGCCATGCCATTTCCGGACATTTCCTGCAGGATGAACCCTTCACCTCCAAAAAAACCGGCTGACATCTTTTTCGTAAAGACTGCCCTTACATCTACCATGTTCTGAGCGCACAAAAATGCTCCCTTTTGGCAGATCAGACTTCCATAAGTACTCAGATCCACCGGCAGAATTTCTCCCGGAACCGTAGCGGAGAATCCGATGGTAACACCATCCTGCATAGCTGAATAGGTGGTCATAAAAAAGGATTCTCCGGAAAACATCCTTCCCAATCCTTTCATAATCCCGCCTCTGGCATTTGTAGTCATATCAATTCCTTCACTCATCCAGGACATGCCGCCAGACTGGGTATAAATAGCTTCTCCCTGCCTGAGGCGCATTTCCACTGCCGGCATAACCTCTCCGATCAATCTGTATTCCATACCTTTTACCTCCTTATAATTTATAAATTGCAATAATACTTCCTTAGTCATCTATATTTTATCTGCGTTACCGATCTTCTCTTTCCCAACCAGTTTACCATGACCGCATATATATTTCCACAAAAATAAGAGCTGCTACCCATAATCGGGGAACAGCCCTCACACATTGCCTTCACTTAACAGCTTTTTTTATCTACTGCAGCCTGGAAACATGCAGTCAGCTCTGCATTATCCGGCAGGATACTTTCATATTTCACTTCGCCGTCCACACAGATTGTCGGTACATTCTTAGCACCTAATTTCATCATGCAGGCAACGCCTTCTTTTTCTTTAATCTTATGCTCGATGATCTTCACTTTATCACCCAGTGGTGCAGCTGCGGTATAAACGGCTTCCATATTGTACTGGCATGCAGCACAGGATTCGGAATCCAGCGTAATACAGTCTATAATGACCTGTTTTTCACTTGCATAATCCGGCAATTCATAGTCTACGCCTGCCATAACATCTTCACCTTCAAAGATCTCTTCGATATTGCCGTGTACAGTGCTGGTAACAGCCTGAACGTTAGCAACCGGAGTTGCATAAGGCATATCACAGCCGGGAGCCAGGATATATCCTGTTTTACCGCCGATGTTCATACAGTTTGTAGCATCCCTCACATTGTCATAAGGAGTTCCAAAGAGCATGGTCAGGGTCAGTTTGATATTCCCGCCTACAGATACATTGTATGGTTTACAGGTCTCCACTACATACTCCAGCGGAATATTTTCATCGATGGAGATATTATCGCAATGGGTCTGGCACATTGCTTCAATATTACGTTTTGCATTTCCACAAACGAAGAAGGAGCCCAGTTTACCTCTTTCACGAATGTAATCAAATACAGGTGTTACATAAGGTGTTACAAATTCTTCAAAGTTATCAGGAGAGATCTGAGAAGTCATAGGATCAACGATTGCTACAATATCCACACCGGCATCGATATACATTTTTGCAGTATTGATCGCTACCTTCTGGCAGAATTCCATTAATTCTTCTACTTCTTCCGGTTCATCCAGCATATCATAAAAGATATCGGTTCCTTTTAAATGAAGTGCCAGAGTAAAAGGTCCTGTGATTAAACCGTAAACTGCACATTTATCACCAATTGCTTCTACAATGCGTCTTGTAGCGTCCATTGCTATGGGGAAACGGCCGTCATCCTCTGTTGGGATCTTCAGATCTTCCAGAGTCTTGCCCTGCTCTAAGATATGGCTGGATACTGCTGGCGGATTATCCTTTGCATAAGTCAGGTTACAGCCCATAGCCTCTGCTTCCAGCTGAAGGTCAAATAATGCGGGAATCCCGTCCGGCTGATACAATTCTACTGCCTTTAATACTCCATTTACGATATGATCTGCACTTTTAAAGAATTCCTCACAATTTACATCTATCAGACTTGCTGCGTGGCATCCTACAAAAGGAACCCAGGGTATACGGTCAACTTCTTTGCACTGCATTGCACGAAATACTAATTCTCTTGAATTCATTCTATTAATCTCCTTTATGTATTTTTCTGTTTTTTATTTCTAACGACTGTTCATGCGGATCTGAAAATTGCTTCTGACAGTTATGCATTTCAGTTTGGCACTTTCAAATACGCCCTGATACCGCCTGCGGATTAACGGCATCAACCATACACTCATTATATCAGCAAGTTAAAATTTATTTTGAAATAATCATAGTTATTTGGTAATAATTTTAGTAAAAACACTCCATCAGTTCCTCTTTTGTAATTTTGCCAAAATATTTTACAAGGGGTACGTGCTCCAATACCCCTTCCACTGTCTCCCGCCTGTATTCCAATCCGATCAGCATATTTTCAATATCAGATGCAGGACAGAGGGCAAGAAAATCACCGCTGATTTTACATCCGGCAATCATGCCTTTTTTGATTAACATTTCTACCGTCACTTTTCCATTGGTAAACCGCTTTTCTTTCCTGTGGTTAAACATGGGGGAACGTCCATAATTCCAATCCCTGGAGGCATATTTAAGACGTGCCAGTTCCTCTGTCTCTGCCAGAATCCCAGGTGTGATTTCCACCTTTGTGATACCCCCGGCTTCCTTTTCAAAATAAGTGCGCAGGTAATCCCGGAATTGCAGTACACTCATCCCCGGGTCATCCAGGTAGTCCTTTATATTGCCGATTCTGCTCTTCACCGACTTCACACCTTTTGAGGATAGCTTGTCCTGGCTGACCTTTAAGAGTTCTGCTGCCTGTGCAAGATCCGCACAAAATAAAAGCGTACCATGATGCAGCATCCGGTTCTGGTGCATTGCCTGGGCATTCCCGGATATCTTTTTGCCATCCGCCGTAATATCATTTCTGCCGCTTTTCACGGCTGGTACTCCCAATGTCTGTAAGGCTCCTATAACTGGTCCCAGGAACCTCTCATAGGAAATATCCATATCTTCATCTGCTGTGGTAATAAATGAAAAGTTCAGATTCCCCAGATCATGGAATACGGCGCCGCCGCCGGTATTTCTGCGCACCACTTTTGTTCCGTGCTTTTCCACTGCTTCCTCATTGATTTCTTCCAGCGTATTCTGGTGTTTTCCAATGATAATGCTGTTTTCATTCTGCCATAACATCAGTATGTCCAAATCTGGATAGCTTTCCGTCTTGTGATAGAAAAAATATTCTTCCAGTGCCAGATTTATACAGGGATCTGTAAACGGGCTTTCTACATATAACATGCCGTCTCTGCTATTCATAGATTTCACACGCTTCCTTGCAGGTTGATTTCCAGGTATCCTCCAGCGTCTCTTCAAATTCTTCAGGACCATTGCCGATGACCACCAGCTTCGTATGTGTAATTACATCCCTTTTTCCCGCTTTAAAAGGCTTTATTTCCAGATAGTCTCCTACCCCGTCCACCTGGATCCATCCTTCCTGCGTATCTGCGATTCCTTTTATACGCAGTGCCAAAGGCTGCATTTTTTTTACGAACTGCTCCAGATCCGGCTTATTTACTTTTGTCCCGCATTCCAGGGAATAAGTCGCCGGACGGTTCCAGGGTTGATTGCTGGTCTCACCCACATACCCGTTATCGATTAGTTTTTCATCCAGTAACCCCAGGGGAACCTGTGCAAACATCGTTTCATACAGGTATGCTTTGGGATTCAATTCCCGGATTTTTCCTTTGATCTTCTCTATGGTCACCTGATTCACCAGATCCACTTTATTAATCACAATAAAGTTACTGGATGCAATCTGATTCTGCACCGGTGCCAATACCTGCACATGACGCAGGAACGTAACGCTATCCGTAATGCAGACTGCCCCCCGGTAACGGTAAGGGCGGGCATCCGAATCTTTCTGGGAACGGCTTACCATATGTTCCATTTCCTGAAGAAGCAGATGCATATTGGAAGGATCCGCCATGCCGGAGTTCTCAATCAGCAGGATATCTATATCTTCCTTTGAAAAACCAATGAGGGTTTTTACAAATCCACCTTTTAAACAGGCACAGAATATGGAACCGTTATTGATCTCCACCAGTTGAATGCCTTCCTTTTCCACCAGCATGCCGTCAATCCCCAGGCTGCCAAATTCATTAATAATGACCCCAATCTTCTTATTGGGCAGTGCCTGGAGAAGTTTCTGCAAAAAGGTTGTCTTACCTGCCCCCAGAAAACCTGATATCAGATATAAATCAATCTCTTTTTTCATTCCTGCTCCTTTCCGTCTTCGATGTAACCCAGTATCTCCTGAAACGCAAACTCTTCTTCATCTTCAATACAGATTTCGCACAGGGTGCCGCTGCAGGGTGCTGTAAATTCCAGAGCCTTCTTTTCTACTTCTCCCTCGCACACAGTCTCCCCTTCTTCCACTGCTTCCCCGATCTCTTTTAGCCAGGTCAGCGTGCCGGTCTTAAAAGTCAGGTTCACCGGTCTGTCCTGACACGGACAGGGATGCTCCGGATCTTTTTTCGGCATTGCCTTTTTTGGTACGGTAATTTCTATTCTTGACATGTTTTCCTCCTGGTGCGTATTATAACAAGGATATGCCTATTCAAAGTACGGACAGGCTTTTCCTTTACATTCCTTATTGTTCTTGTAGTATTTGCAAATCACCTTTTCCGGCTTTTCCAGTTGGATCCCAAGATACTCCCGGATACTTTCAGCCGCACTCTCTAAGGCGAGATAGGTATTCCGCTTACAGCATCTGGGACCATCTACACCGGAGATAGCAAGCAGCGCCCTGCCTACCGCTTGGTTAGTCCACGCCCAGGTTCCCTTTGAAAGCGGTGTTGTCTGGGTGTAAATGCTTAAGAAGATTCCAACTCCCACTGCCGCTCCGCAGGAGCCATAGAGTCCGCAGAACCCGCCCAGTACATTTTTCGCCCTGGACAGTGCTTCCCGAAGATCTTCTTCCAGAACTGCCGTCTCATCTCCCTCTTCCTTATGACAGGCAGTCAAAAGCACCCCAGGCATAAGATAGTGGTGGGGCGGGCAATGCATGGGAAGTCCTTCAATATCCATCAGTTCTTCCGCCAGCTCCCAGATGGTTTTATTTTCACCTGATTCATAATATGTAAGCAGTTTCTCTGTCATTTTATCATAATAAATATCCAATTCACTGTAATTTCCCATATCTTTACCCTTTGCATATAGCACACATCCTGCTATCGCCCTTTCTGTATTTATTATAAACTCACTGCCCGGAATAGAAAAGTAAAAAACCTGGATTATTGGGAAATTTTTTAGATTCATAGAAATTTTACTAAAAATCCAAAATTAAGAAAAAATCCCGGGTGACGGAAACGCTATAATATATGTAAAAACAGAACTTAACCAGGGCGTGCAGATGGCGGGAATGAATTTTAAACACGCTCATGAATGGAGGAAATTATCATGATTGGAATTGGCATTGACACCGGCGGCACTTATACAGATGCTGTCATCTATGATTTGGAGAACAAACAGATATTAGAAAGCGCAAAATCCCTGACCACAAAAAGCCGCCTGGAAACAGGCATTACCAATGTACTGGAAAAGTTATCACAGACGGCTCTTCAGTCTGCATCCTTTATGGCACTGTCCACAACCCTGGCAACGAATGCCTGTGTGGAAGGCAAAGGCGGAAGAGCAAAGCTGATATTTGTCGGAGTAAATCCCGGAACGGTAGATGAGACCTATCTCTCCTACGGCCTGCCTCCCTCCCGTGAAATTTATTTTATGGATGGGGATCCGGCTGATGCACTGCGCCCGGAGATAAAGCCGGACTGGGAAAAGTTCCGTCAGGATATCCGCACACAGTTTAGTGATTGTGACAGCATTGCCGTGGTACAGATCCATCCCAAAGATAACGGGGCTGCTTATGAGAAAACGGCGCATCGCATTATTACAGACGAGCTGGATGTACCCTGCATTACGGGTTACGAACTGTTTCACGATTTAAACGTCCTGCGCCGGGGCGCCAGTGCCCTGTTAAATGCAAGACTGATGCCGGTAATGCAGGATTTTTTCAAAGCGATCAAAGCTTCTCTGGAAAATCTGGGGCTGTCTCTTCCTATCGTAATTGTAAGAAGTGACGGATCCCTCATGTCTCAGGGATTTGCCTCCACACGGCCGGTGGAAACACTTTTATGCGGTCCCGCTGCCAGTGTTATGGGCGGAGTGGAACTTGCCGATGAAGAAAATGCCCTGATCGTGGATATGGGAGGAACTACATCTGACATTGCCATTGTTAAAAACCATACACCGGTGACCGTCCGGGAAGGCATTCAGATTGGTATCTACAAAACCTTTGTGAAGGGTCTGTATGTGGATACTTTTGGTCTGGGCGGAGACAGCGCCATCCGATATGAAAACGGCAGCCTCTATCTGGACACAGAACGGGTTATTCCCCTTTGTACCCTTTCTTCCCAGTTTCCGGGCGTACTGGAACAGCTGGAAGAACTGAACCAGACCGGTAAACCCCACAGCCATTTCCTGCACGAGTTCTTTGTATTAATGAAAGAACCCAAAAACAAAAGCAGCTATACCCAGGAAGAACTGAACTTTTGCACCGCTCTTGCCGATGGTCCCCTGATTTTTACCAAAGCTGCCGCTGCCATCCGAAAGGACACTTATAACTTCAGTATGAAGCGGCTGGAACAGGAAGGCATCGTAATGCGTTCCGGGCTTACTCCCACTGATATTATGCATATTCGAAAAGACTACATCCCCTTTGACCGGAAGGCATCCGTACTGGGTGCAGAATTTATTGCCCGTTCCGTAGAGATAACATCGGAACGCCTTACCGATAAAGTCTACCATCTGGTCAAAAAGAAACTTTACTGCAATCTGGTGCGCATCCTGATCAACGACCACAATACCACAAAGCATAAACACTTAAGTCCCGAAATGCTGAACAGCCTGATTGAAGAAAGCTACGAAGATGCCGTATCCCACGGAGCTTCCTGTTTCTTTTCCACCCAGTTCCGCACCCATGCTACGTTGATTGGTGTTGGTGCCCCCATCCACATCTTCTTAGAAGACGTGGCAAAGCTTCTGGGCACTAAAGCTGTCATTCCCAGAAATGCAGCCGTGGCTAATGCTCTGGGTGCCGTAGTGGGTAATGTATCTGCTTCTTATTCCGTAGAGATCAAACCCCTCTACGACTCTTCCGATCTGACCGGCTACCAGGTTTTCACACGAAGCGGATGCTTAAGCTTTAAAGACTATGATGTTGCAAAGGAAACTGCTATTGAAGAAGCCCTGGAAGGTGCAAGGTCTGAGGCTTACCAGAGAGGCGCCGTAGGTGAAATCACAACTTCTTACGAAAGCAGTACCTCCGAGGCTGCAATTGGAGAAAATAACTTATTCCTGGGAGAGATGATTGTGGGCAATGCCATAGGCAGGATTATTTCTTTATAAAGTCTGTTGGACTTTCTTAATGATTGTTTTTAATGACTGTTCATAATAAGTGTTTTTAGTAAGTGAATTTTGTGATTGTATTTAGTGATTGTATTTAGTGATTGTATCCAATAGATGTATTTAGTAATTTTTTTTGATAATCCAAAGTTATACCTCATTTAATATATTATCGTTTCAGTATGGATTCCATATTTTTTACTAATTTTCTATGTTTTTTTCTAAAAATTTAGTTTGAAATATTCTATACTTTGCTCATAAGAATGAAACGGCAAGTGCTGTACCAGCGTAACCAGCTGGACGGAGCACCTGAGCCGGATTAAATAGAAAGCGGGGTATTTTTATGAATTCTATGGAACGTGTAGTATCTGCACTGCAGCACAAAGAACCTGACCGTGTACCGGTTTATCCTATTATCAGCGGAGCTTCCAGACGGCTGATCGGTGCGTCGTATAAGGACTGGTCCAACGATGCTGATATCTGTGCAGAAGCATTGTTAAAAGCAAAAGAAGAATTTGACCTGGATTGTATCGTAACACTGATTGACCTCTCCATCGAGTGCGATGCCTGGGGCCAGGAACTGGTCTACCCGGAAGACGAGGCGGCGCATCCCAACTACAATAACTGTGTTGTTAAGGAAATCGAGGACTATGCCAAGATTAAAAAAGTGGATTACCGTACCTCGAAACGTATGATGATGCACATTGATACCTGTAAGAAGCTGGTGGAAGCTGCTAATGGGGAGTACCCGGTGGTTGCCTTTGTCTTTGGTCCCCTGGGAACCCTGTCCATGCTCCGGAACCAGCAGGATATGTATATGGATCTCTATGACGACCCGGATGCTGTACACGATGCGGCAAGAGAAGTAAATGAAACCCTGAAGGATTACTGCAACGCTCTTATGGATACCGGAGTCAATGGTATTATGTTCGATACACTGTTCTCATCCGGGGCAATTATGAGTAAGACCATGTGGATGGAAATGGAAGGGGATCTGGTGAAAGAACTGGCTGATGTGGTTCATGACAGAGGATGTCTGGTAATGATTCACAACTGCGGGCAGAAAATATATTTCGACGCCCAGATCGAAACGATGAACCCTGCGGCAATCTCTTTCCTCTATCCGCCGGATGATTGCGCAGATTTTCAGGAATGCAAGGCAAAATACGGCGATAAAGTTACCCTGATTGGCTGCGTCACGCCTGCAAGTGCCGTTATCGGTACCGATGAGGAATGGGATCTGGAATGTAAGAACAACATTGATGCCATGGCAAAGGGGGGCGGCTTTATGCTTGCCACCGGCTGTGAATACCCGGCAAATGCCTCCTTTGACCGGGCAAGGCGCATGGTAAATATCGCAAAGACTTATGGCTGTTATTGATCTGATCACCGGATTCCTGGGTGCCGGGAAAACCACCTTTATTAAATACTATGCCGACTATCTCACCCGCATAGGAGAATCCGTGACCATTATTGAAAATGAATTTGGAGCAGCCGGAGTAGACACCGCATTTCTGTCGGGCAGGGGGCTCAATATTAACCAGCTGACAGGAGGCTGTATCTGCTGTTCCCAGAAAGTTAATTTTCATGACATGCTTCTGGAATTGTCCACTCACGGCTGCTCTCACATTATTGTGGAGCCTTCAGGCATTTACAATATGGATGAATTCTTTGATATTGTTAACAGCCCTGCCATCCGGTCCTGCTGCCGGATAGGAAGCATTTTAACTATTGCTGATCCGCATCCTCTGACTGACCTTTCCGAGGAAGCAATGTATATTATGTATTCCCAGCTTTTGAATACCGGGCAGGTGATTTTAAGCAAAACGGGGAATGTGACTCCCGCAGACATTTTATCTTCTATTGCAGATTTAAACGATCTTATGAAACGATATGAAAGTGACCGATCCTTTGGAACGGACGTCTGCATCAAAGACTGGTCCGATTTTACGGATGATGACTTTGAAAAATTTAGAAACATCGGATGTCAGGCTCACTGGCACGAACGGAAACGCTTTGACCACAGCCGTCTCTACTCCAGCACTACCCTTGCCGATTTCTGTCAGAATGAGGCAGACCTCCTTCATGCATTAAAACAAATTATGAGTGGGCGCTGTGGCTATATACTCCGCATAAAAGGCTATGTTCCCACTCTGGACGGCAGCTGTTACGAAGTGAATTGTTCCGCAAACGAATTACTCGTTACCCCCTGCCGTCCCCACAATGCACTGCTGAATATTATTGGAAAAGACATCAGCCGTAAAAAAATAAAGGATTTTTTTGTCGGAAACTCCCAAGTATCATCTTGACTTTTTTTAGAATTAGTTCTATACTAATTGCGCACGCAAATGGTTATTTGCGTGCGCAATTTTTGTTATTGAACCATTATTGGTTTTTATACTACAGAGCGTGTTTCCGGCTTACTATTCTGCTGTATCCAACTGCAAAAGTCCGGGAATACTATTGAGAAATTGTGTATATCACAACTGTCTGGAGGTATTACGATAAAACGAAAGAAAAAGGAGGATAAAAAATGAAGTCAGTTTCACAAGAAGCAAATAATCCCCTGGGATATCGCAAGGTGTCCAAGCTCCTGACCGGATACGCCGTCCCCTGTATCATTTCCATGCTGGTTACGGCACTTTATAACATTGTGGATCAGATATTTATCGGACAGGGTGTGGGTGTCCTGGGAAATGCCGCAACGAACATCGCATTTCCATTGTCCACTACCTGCACTGCAATTGCTTTACTGCTTGGCATCGGAGGTGCCTCTAATTTTTCACTGGAACTGGGTGCCGGCAGAGAAGACCATGCTGCAAAGTCAGCAGGAAATGCCATCACCATGATGGCGGTATCCGGAATAGCACTCTTTTTGATTGTTACAATCTTCCTGACGCCCATGTTGAAATTCTTTGGCGCAACGGACGATGTTCTTCCATATGCCCAGACCTACACCCGGATTACCTCTATCGGATTCCCATTTCTGATTATCAACACTGCAATCAGTAAATTAATCCTGGCAGACGGCAGTCCCAAATATTCCATGACTTCCATGCTGGTTGGTGCCGTAATCAATACCATTTTAGACCCGATTTTTATCTTTGTATTTGATATGGGTATGGCTGGTGCCGCTCTTGCAACCATAATCGGACAGATCGTTTCCTTTTGTATCAGCGTAAAATACGCATTCCATTTCCGTCATATAATGCTGACACGTAAATGCTTCCAGCTAAAGTTTAAATTCTGCAAAAATATATTTGCCCTTGGAGCCAGTGCCTGTTTCAACCAAATCGCCATGACGGTCACACAGATTGTCATGAACAATGTGCTCTCTTATTATGGCGCCAGATCTGTATATGGAAGTGAAATTCCACTTGCCTGCGCAGGGATTATCATTAAAGTAAATATGATTTTTATGGCACTTGTCATCGGTATATCACAGGGAACCCAGCCCATTGTCGGATTCAATTACGGCGCAAAAAAATACGGACGCGTCAAAGAAACTTACAAGCTGGCAGTTTTAAGTGCCACGATCATTTCCATTTTGGCGTTCCTCTGCTTCCAGTTTTTCCCCAGGCAGATTATCTCTGTATTTGGAAACGGAAGTGAAACCTATTTTAAATTTGCAGAACGGTATTTCCGAATCTTCCTGTTTATGACCTTTATAAATGGAATCCAGCCGGTTACCTCCAACTTCTTCACTTCCATTGGGAAATCCGTACTGGGTGTATTCATGTCCCTTACCAGGCAGATTATCTTCCTGCTCCCGCTTTTTGTCATCTTCCCGATCTTCATGGGGATAGACGGCGTAATGTATGCCGGTCCTATTGCTGACGCGGCGGCGGCGGTTGTTTGTATTTACTTCCTGATTCGGGAAATGCGGGAGCTTACACGGCTGCAGAAAGGGATGGAGGAGCCGAAACCTGTAGCTTAAGAAGAACTAATTTATTTAACCGCTATATCATAAAACTGTAATAATAAAATCTGTAATATCAAAAAACCCGGAGTATCTTATTATCTGATACTCTGGGTTTCTAATATAACTTGATTCATTGAGTTCCTCAGTTATTCTTCTAATTTCAAAAGATATCTTCTGAAATATAACCGTTATTAAAAAAAGATGTTGCTGAAATATGTCACCGTATTTGCACCGTTTATGTAATGGATCCCAGCCGCAGATGCTTCTTTATTCACATAGATTCCAAAGCTCTCCACTGAGGGAAACATCTGGTCGGGAAAACGGCACGGGGCATCTGGATAGGTGCAGGATTTGCAATTCTGGCATCCTTCCGATGACAGCATCAGGATATCGTCCCCGTCTTCTAAAAAGATTTCCCTTACCTTTTTACTCACTTCTTCATGCCTTTTTTTCGCATCCATCATTCCATCCCAGTCAAAGGAATCTTCCAGCTTCGAAACCGTTGAGAAAACCACCACATTTTTGTACTTCATAGACCGTTCCCTGCACTCCTCCACGGTTCCTACACCCGGAGGACATGCCCAGGTCTTGCCATACTGCCCGCATTGGTTTGACGCGCACATATCCCTGACTTCATCCGAAAATACAATCTTCTCTACGGGTACAACTGCCGCCTCGTGTACCCCTGCTTCCTTGCATCTGCTTAATACTGCTTCCAGATCTCTCATGTAAAATCCCCCATCATCATCATCTGTTATTCAGACTTATTATTTCGGGTCAACAGTTCTGTGACTGTTTCCCCTTCGTTAATCTTATTGTATCAAAGCAACGTATAAAAGCAAGGGAAATTTCTTTATTTCACGATTAAAATACTTTTTTGTCTCTGTAATCTCCTGCTGTCTTCAGCATATAGTCTGCCTCCTCCGGAGTACTGCAATTCATGCGGTATAATACGCCCTCCGGTTTTAAATGCTCCAACAGCACCGGCAGATCTTCCTTAACAATATCAATATGTATCATTTTTCCTGCATCCTGGATCTTTTTCAGCGTTTCAATCCAGTGAGCAGCCGTAGGCTGACCTGCCCCGTATACCCATTGGATACCATCCAGCCCTTCTAACTCTAACAGACTGTCTAACTGCCGTAAGGCGCCTGGGCCATCCAGGTGGAAAATTGTATTTTTAAGGAATTTGATTTCCTCTTTTAACTCAGGGATTACAAATTTCTGGTACATTTCCTCTGAAATCATTCCTCCAAAATCACAGGATGTCACATACCAGCCCTTAGGATGGTAAATCCCCATCCAGTTAGAATTTCCCTGTTGTTTTTCTTTTAGTATGGCATCCAGTTTCGTATACACTTCCTTAAATCGCTGACAAAGTTCAAAATTTAATTTCTGCACCAGCTCGGGTTCTTCCAGGATATCAAAACACAACTCCTGCGGTCCCCGCAAAGAAACCAGACCGTCCAGCCCCGGATGGATATCGGTAATTCCAACCAGATAATCCCCCCGGCTGTCATCAAGCATTGCTTTCGTTAATTCCACCGTTTTATGAAACCAGATGTTGTCTTCTTTTAAACAGCTTATATCAATATCATCCAGGCTCTCAAAATGGCTGGAGGCCCAGCTGGTATCAGTTCCAAACGTAATTCCGCATCCAAAGTAAGCTCCGAATACATCCGGTCCCAAATTGGGACATACCAGGGGATATGCCTCTCCTGCAAAGTATAGGGATTCCTGGACTGCCCGTTCTCTACTTACCACATACTCCGTATCCATCCACTGGTCGTACAGGCTTTCTCTGATTTCCGGAAATACAGATCGGAAATCATATTTGGGCGCCCGGATATCCATCAGCGGCCTGTCATGATTTTCTTTTGCCCAATAAGCATCATAGCGATTTTTTATTTTCTCAAAATCATCAATGTGAATCATTTCTATCCCCTTTTCAAATGTGCTCTAGTAAGTCCCATATTCCTCTACTGCTTCAAAAAAAGCCATCAGATTCTCCCAGCTCACTTCCGGTTCCACCATATGATTAGGTCCGATCAGATAGCCGCCATCCTGTCCAAGAATTTTAATACACTGTTTTACCTCCTGCTTTACCTGCTCCGGCGTCCCAAAGGAAAGATTCGTCTGGGCACTTACCCCTCCCCAGAATGCCAGCTTATCTCCATAGGTATCCTTTACCTTCTGCAGATCCATGCACTCCGGCTGTATCGGATTTAAAACACTTACCCCTATCTCGATTAACTCCGGTATGATCTGGCTCGGATTGCCGCAGGAATGGTAAAAGACCGGTATATCCGGCGTAATCTCTCTGGCCTTTGCAATAATTCGTGCCAGCCTGGGCTTAAGAAACTCTCTCCAGGTATCCACGCCAATGAGCATCCCCGTCTGCATTCCAACATCATCCCCCAGCATAAGCACATCGATTCCCGCCTTAAGCATAAGTACCACCTGATCCATACGAAGCCGGGTAATGCGTTCCATCAATATTGTGATGGCCTCCGGCTCTGTCAGCATATCCATCATGGTCTCTTCAAATCCCCGGATAGCCCAGGCCTTTTCAAAAATAGTCTGGGTCAGACTTCCGCACACAGCCAGACCTTTTTCATGACACTGATCCACATAAGTTTTAAAATGTGCACTTCTCTTGGGTTCTAAAAAGTCCGGCAGTGGAAATTCTTCAGCCTGCTGCTCTGTCATCCCTGCTTTAAGAGGGGAGATGATGTGTTCGAAATGCAAACTCGCATCCCTGGACTTTCCGCTTCCCACTCCCCACTCATTGATGGAAAAACCCGGTTCCTGATCCCTGCCCACATAATATGCCGAAAAATCTCTTTCCATTTTTGTGGGTGCAAAATCCATTAGCCTTATATCCAAACCAAAGTATTCAAAGTAGTCCACGCAACCTGTTCTTTTTCGAAATTCTTCCTCTAATGCCGGACACAATCCCCAGCTTAAATCCTTTGGTATTTTATCCGGAATTCTTCTGTTAACCACTGCCAATACCCGCTCTCTTGCATTCATACTGCAATCCTCCTGCTTTTTCATCTCTTTCATTTTTCACCCCGGAATAGCACAAGCTGGCTCGTCCTATTCCTAACGCCCGAATTCCTCTATTGCTTTACACTTCCCGCAGTCAATCCGTCTATGATGTTTTTTTCAAACAATATAACAAATAATACAATGGGTATCATCATGATCGTTGCCAGGGCACTGATCTTCTCCCAGGGAACGTTGTACTGGTTTATCCTTGGAATCAAAGTGAGCCCCACGCTCAGCGGCGTTGCTTTCCGATTGGTAAAAACCAGCGGAATCATAAACTCATTCATGGTATTGATAAAGTTAATAATAGCCATTGTAGCAATAGCCGGCTTCATAAGAGGAAACAGCACTTTGAATATCTTCGTATACACATTTGCCCCGTCTACTGCCGCTGCTTCTTCCAGGGAATAGGGAATCTGCTGTATAAAGGTCACAAAGGACATTGTTGTAAACGGTATGAATCCGCTGACATACAGAATAATCAGCCCCAGATGGGTATCGTGAAGATGCAGTGTCTTATAAGTCTGAAACATGGGGATCAAGGTCATAATCACCGGCAGCATTGCTGAAAAAACCAACAGTGAATATGCTGCTCCCGACCCCCGGAAGGTAAATCTGGCAAAGGAATATGCTGCCAGTATACTAATCACAATTGATGCAATAATGGCAAAAATGGCAACAATTAATGTATTGAATGCTAAACCGCTGACATCCACCTCTTTAAACAGCGTAAAGTAATTCTGAAGCGTTGGATTTTCCGGAAAATAGGTCACAGGTGTAGTAAATAACAATTCTTTTTCCGTAATAGATGATGTAAATATCCAGAATACCGGAAATAAAATGATCAGAGCCAGAACAATCGTCGTGATCCAAATAAAGACTTTATAACCTTTTGATTTTTTCATTTACCCGCCCCCTAGTAGTCAATTTTTTTCTGCAGACGCATACCGCCGCCGGCAACAATAATCATGATCAGGAACAGCATCATAGAGATGGCTGATGCATATCCATAGTTCAGGTTCTTAAAGGCTTCTGTTGTTATTTTATAACTGATTAAAGATGTCTTTGCTCCGGGACCGCCCTGGGTCATGGCATAGACCAGATCAAAGCTTGTGAGGCGCCAAAGAGTAAAAAACAATCCCATGGTAATCAGAACCCGTTTGATATGAGGAATAGTAATGGCAAAAAAACGTTTGATTGCCCCTGCTCCATCCATAGCTGCCGATTCATACAATTCCAGTGATACCCCCTGCAGTGCAGCCAGCACCATTATTGCGAAGAACGGTACATTTTTCCAGACATCTACAATAATGACCGCCGCCTGGGCACCTGCCGGGTTTACCAGCCATGCAAAATTAAAATCAGACTGGCTGAGCCTGGACAGCAGATCATTTACAAAACCATAGGTATCATTAAATGCCCATTGTGCCGCGATACCAATAACAATCGTAGGCATTGCCCAGGGTATCAGTACAATGGACCGTAAAAATTTCTTTCCTCTATATTTCACGTTTAAAACTAAAGCCAGCAAAATGCCCAGTGTCATAATTAAAATAACGGAAATAATGGTAAAGATCAGTGTAAAGCGAATGGATTCCTGTACGCCCGGATCTTTCAAAAGCTTCACATAATTTTGAAACCCCACAAATTTTTTTGTCTGGGTTATCATTTTATAATTCAAGAGACTATACCACGCTGTGGTAATCATCGGATAAATAATAGTAGCGCCCCTTACAAGAAGAGCCGGCAATACCAGCGCCCAGGCTACCAATACCCTCCTTTTTCCCATTGACATTTTTTTCATCCCGCAACCTTCCCCTATCTTCTATCTGTCTGCCGGAGAATTTGAAAGGGGACCCCGCAGTGTCCCCTCACTTTTATTCTGCCGGTCTGTAAAATGCTGCAATTGCCTGATAACGTGCAGTTGTGTTTAGCCTTCCACAAGTGCCTGTATTTCCGCCGTAGCTTTTTCCACACATTCATCCAAAGACATTTGATTTGTCAGATAAGACTGTGCATAGGTCTCCGCTACCTCCATAAGCTCATTTACTGTTGGCGGCATTGGCCTTGGAACCAAGGAACCTGCTGCAGAATATTCTTCCAGTGCCTGCCCAGCCCGGTTTACTTCTTTAGCCTCTGGCTTTGCCATTACCTTAGTGTGGGAAGAACCTTCCATCTGAAGATTGCACATCTGCCCTTCTTCACTTGCCCATACCTTCAAAACCTCTTTTGCCGCATCAACTTTTTTAGAGTTTTTATTAATTGCCATATGCCAGCCTGCTACGATAGTATTGTTTGTTTTGAACATGGGCATCGGTTGGATCTGTATGGTATCCCCCCATTTATCGCCGCAGACATCTGCCAGATAAGCCCACTGGAACACCATTCCATATTTGTTGTCGATAATTTTCTGATTCATCGCATCATAGCTGTCACCAAGAGCTGCTTCTGATACTACTTTGTCCTTATAAAGCATGTCATACATAAACTGCAGTGCTTCTTTTGACTCCGGTTTGGTCCAGTCATAAATATCACCTTCAAAGCAATACATCCATCGGATTAAATCATTGTATAACTGCCCGCCCTTGGACCAGGCTGCACCATAACCATAGGTATTCTCATCCGTCATTGCCTTTGCCGTTTCTAGGAATTCATCAGTATTTGTCGGAATCTTTGCCCCCGCCTTGTCAAAGACCTCCTTGTTGATAAACAAATACATGGCATTTAATTCCTGGGGCAGCAGATAATAGTTTCCATCTGCACTCTTACATATACGCTCCAGAACATCTGCAGGATAATTTTCTTTTTCAGCTTCGATGATTTCATTAATCGGTTCCAGATAGCCCGCTGTACTGTAGGTGACTCCTAACAGCTCGTCTAAATGTACAATATCAAAAGAATCGTCTCCTGCGGTCAGGATAGAGCTTAATTTTGTCACCACATCGGGGTAATTTGTAGGCGCCACTACGCCCTCCACGATGATACCTGTTTTCACTTTTACCAGATCCACAAACGGCTGCCACCCAGCCATATCTACATTTCTGGTATAAACCGTAACCGTCTCTCCCGCAAATGGCTGGCTGCTTCCTTCCTCTGACGCTTCACTTTGCTGTACAGACGCCGTTTCTTTGTCCTGTGAATTCGTCACGGATTCTGCCGCCTTCTCTGTTGCATTTCCAGAACCTGTCTCTGTCCCTGTACCGCCTTTTGTCTCTTCTGACCCGCTGCTGCCGGAACCGCCGCATGCTGCCAGACCTGCTGCAAGTGTCAATGCTAATAAAATGCTGATAAACCGCTTTTTCATAGTACCCTCTCCTTCACTTGTTTGATACCATTAATATAAGTTTTATCTATAAAAAAAACAATGTACCAATTTCTAGGAAATGGTACACTATTCTTGCATTTTCTATTAATCCGTCCCTTTGCTCAGAAAACGGTTCTTGTATTCCTGGGGCAGTTCTCCGGTACGGGAACGGAAGACTTTAGAAAAGTATCTGGATGAGTTATATCCGACCATCTCTGAAATCTCAGTGATTTTATAATTTCCTGATTTCAAAAGCTCCTTTGCCTTTTCAACTCTTAAATTGGTAACATAATCATTGTAATTACACCCTGTTTTCGACTTAAATAGGGAAGAAAAATAACTCTGATTAAAATAGAATACACTGCAAATTTTTTCAATAGAAATATCCTGGGTGTATTTTAAGTGAATATAGTTGATTACCTCATCTATCGTACCTCCGTAATGATTTCCGCGAATCTGCTCTAATGATTTGCATGCCGGTACAGCAAAGGAATAAAATCGTTCCAGCAGCCGTTTCAGATCCGGTGCCGCCATTAATTGGGACAAAAGATCCTTTTGTTCATATTCCGGGGGTAATGCTGCATTTTCTTCGCACAGATTCCAAATTTCTTTTGCACATCTTTGTATGAAAGAATAAGTAACATATGGAGGCAGCGATTTCTGATAGCGGCATATGGTTTCCTGCACCGCTTCTAGAACCTGTTCCCGGTTGTGCAGATGCAACGCATGCTCCACTGCCGAAATATCCCTGGCATAAATACTGCCAGGACTTTTATACGTATATGGCAAACGCTCAAAAAAGCAGCAGCGTCCGTTTAGACTATCCTCACATGATTCCTGTTCGCTTTGTGCTTCATACAAAGCCGCTTTTGCTTTTCTGTAGGACATGGGAATCCCCCTCATTCCTGACACTATATCTCCAATCCCAAGTGCTGCATTTCCGCCTTGTCCTTTCCCGTAGTTACTTAATTCCATCCATATTTTTTCTATTGCATGTTCCCTGGTATCTACTCCTACCAGGATTATAACGATAATCCCATTTTTTATATAAACAATATATTGCTCATAAGCCTGTTTTTGCAATATTTTTTCGCAGTAATCCCTGATATGATTCGATTCGCTGCCATTTCCATTCACATTTTCCCCGTTAACCGCCAATACTCTGTGAGGCATATGGATCTGTAATTGTTCCATGTGCTCTTCATTTCCAGACATGCCTTCCTCTTCCAGCACCTTATCATAAATCGTGGACTGCAATTTTTTCTTCATTTCATTCTTATTCCCAATCACCCTGGCTGCATCTTCCAACATTTTCTTTAACAGAGAGGGATTAATGGGCTTGTTAATATAGTCCAGCACCTGATACCGTATAGCAGCTCTGGCATACTCAAATTCACTGTAACCGCTTAGCAGTACAAATTCACACTGAATTTCTTTCTGTCTGCATGCGCCGATCAGCTGAATGCCATCCCACTTAGGCATGAGAATATCGCAAATCACAAGATCTGGTTTTTTATCCTGTATTGCCTCAAATGCCGTGAATCCATTTTCACAGATCTGCAATAATTCGAACCCCTCTGTTTCCTTTACAAACCTCCCGATTCCTTCCCGAATAACTTTTTCATCATCTACGACAATTACCCTGATCATTTTTATGCCCATTGCATATTGCAGATCTGCTGCAATACAGCCACAATAAAACGTTGAAAGAATCACACCGTGGCTTCCTTTCTATAAATTTTCCTTCAACCTAACGCTCATCTTTGCATGTCCAAAACGCTTCTTCACTTTCTCTTTGCAACCGGTATTGAAATTTCAATTCTGGTGTAATGTCCCACACGGCTTTTAATATTCAATCCGCTTTCCATCCCGTAAGTCAGACAGATTCTCTGATTTACATTGGATAACCCAATACTCTCCTTAAGTGTCCCTTTGGATTTCATATTCACCTGCCTGATTTTTTGCTGATCCATTCCATTCCCATTATCAAAAACCATAATCTTCAGCATCTGCTCCCGGATGCACAGCTTTATTACCAGAACTCCGTCTCTCTTATCCTTTAGACCATGAACGACTGCATTTTCCACTAAAGGCTGAATAATCAGGCATGGTATAACCTGCTTTAATGCTTCTTCTTCCACATGATAATAGGTCTGAAAGGAATGGTCATACCGGATCTCCTGAATGTACAGATAATTCTTAATCTGAAGAATTTCCTGACTAGCCGTTACTTCTTTTCCATATTGATAAGTCGTGTAGCGCAGCATATCACCCAGGCAGGTAATCATGTTTGTAACCTCTGGCATATCCAGAAACATAACCTTCCAGTTAATGGTATCCAGTGTATTAAATATAAAATGCGGATTAATCTGGGATTGAAGAGCCTCAATCCTGGCATTCTTTTCATTCAGGCTGATCACATAATTCTCATTCACCAGATTCTGGATACGGGTCAGCATGTGATTAAAGTCATCGGCAATATTTTCAATCTCACTGTAGCCGTTTGCATCTACCTGCCTGGCTATCTCCGTTATGCCTATGTCCTGGATCTGATGTACAAAATCATGCATGGGTTTTGTTAATTTTTTAGAAATCAGAAGCACCAGCAGCAAGTTTAGAATAACTAAAATAATCAAGAACTCAATTAATGTATTCTTAAAGGAGCTGATCGACAGGCTGATATCTTGAAAAGGTGTTACGATCACAAGATTCTGCCCCAGAGAATCTATCCCGCTCTCCAGAATCTGCGGCATTGCTCCTCTGTCTGCTTCCTCTTTTTCCACTTCTGATAATAATTTTCCTGTGAGTCCATCTCTGGTGGCATAAGTCACCTCACCGCTGCCATTTACCAGCATTCCATAACTTCCCGGCGTAGTAACTGCGCTTTTTAAAATATCCCGTATGTATTGCCCCCGGATCATTACCATTACTGTTCCTGTAATCTGGTCATCTTTGAGTACATTGCGAAAGTCTTTAATTGTTCTAGCAAAAATAATACTGTGATCTTTGCCCACATCATAGCACTTTATTGCCCCCTTGTTTCTGATCACCTGTTCCTGGGCATATTCCCGGTAAGCCCGGTGAACCTGGTAGGTGGTACTGCTATAATTTTTAATTAAATATATATCTGTCTTAGCTGCATCTTCCAGAAATATGCCCACCGAATGTATAAAATTATAGGATAGCAGATAATCATAGCACCGGCTCTCCGCCTGAAAAGCCAAAGACTGGCGCTGGGATTCATTCTCATACTCCCCTCTGAAAATCTGGCTGCAAAGGTCATTCAGCGTTTCATCTGAGTACATTTTCAATGTGAGATCGTTCAAATAGAACCGGACATCATCCATACCTTTTGCAATGTTTTCCGCTGCTATTTGATTATTTTCCATAATATTAGACTTTGCAATTTTAAAATACTGGGAATTAATCAGGTAAAAGAACAGGAGAAAACTGACTACATTTAGTAGAATAAAATAAATAGAAATACTAAAAGCTATGCTCTTTGATCTTTTCTTTTTCATCGGGCACCCCTCCCTGAGGATATCTATACTTTATTGTTATCATATAATATCCTGGCAAAGGTTACAACTGTAGAATACGGCCGCCCGCAAAAAAGGCTGCCCCATACCCTATGGAACAGCCCCCTGCTTTTATTTCGTTATTTTAACTGTCTTTGCCTGTCCTTTTCCACGGAATAACCTGGTGTAGGTATTCAGTTTAGACTTTGGAACACGTATGACAGCTTTTGAAGAAATGCCTTTCCATGCATTTTTGCCAACAGATTTTAAGCCTTTGGATTTTATTGTAATATTCTCCAGTTTTTTCGTGCCATAGAATGCCTGTGAACCAATCTTCTTCACATTGGAACCTATGGTAACCTTCTCCAGCTTTTTCTGCTTTTTAAATGCCTTGCTTCCAATTTCTGTTACTTTAAACTTCACCTTCTGTATGGTTACGGAAGCGGGGATCGTCAGTTTCTTTATGTTTTTATTTGTGGTTCCGGTCACTGCTACGGTTTTTGTTCCGGACGTGAGTTTGGTTATTTTATACCTGAGGGAACCACTCTGGTATACTTTGCCTGCCTTTAGTTCTGAGGCGGTATCTGTATTATTCTTTTCCGCGGTTTTCTGGGCAGCTTTTTGGGCTTCTTCTGCTTTTCTCTGCGCCTCTTGTGCAGCAGTCTTTGCCGCTTCTACTTTCTTTTGTACTTCTTCTGCCGCTTTTTCTGCCTCTTCTGCTTTCGTCTGCGCTTCCTGGGCGGCTTTTTTTGCCTCTTCTGCTTTCGCCTGGGCTTCCTGGGCGGCTTTCTTTGCCTCTTCTGCTTCTTTTCGCTCTTCTTCTGCTTTTTGTCTGGCTTCTTCTGCCGCCTGCTTTTCCGCTTCTGCCTGTTTCTTTGCTTCTTCTGCCGCCTGCTTTTCAGCCTCCGCCTGTTTTCTGGCTTCTTCTGCTGCCTGCTTTTCCGCTTCTGCCTGTTTCTGTGCTTCCTCTGCCGCTGCTTTCAAACGGGCAATTTCTTCTTTGGTGGCTTCTGCCTTGGACTGGGCTTCCTGGGCTGCTGTCTTCGCCGCTTCAGCCGCTTTTCTGGCTTCTTCTGCCTTTTCCTGGGCTTTTACTGCTTCCGCTCTGGCTGCCTCTGCCTTTTCTAATGCTTCTTTTGCTGCTTTTGCATCCTGATCGGCAGCATTCTGCGCTGCTTCTGCTGCAGCCTTTGCTTCCTCTGCCACTTTCTTAGCCTCCTGGGCTGCAATCTTTTCTTCCTCAGCTTTTTGCTGTGCCGCTTCTGCTGATGCCTTTGCTGCTTCCGCATCCGTCAGCATTTTATCCAGGATTTCTAACAGTTCTTCATTGTTATTTCCTAATTCGTGGATGATATAAGTAGTTCCCGGTTCTGTGTTAAACTCAATTGTTTTCTCTTTGGAATTCTGCGTTTCCCCATAATGTGAAGCTACCAGCCTTCCGTCTTCTCCGGTCACGAATGCCCCCTCCCATGGAAGAACGACTTTTGCATCTGTTCCTTTCTCACTTGTAATATGAATGGATGGTACCTTTCCTTCTTTCATTTCTGCCGATACCAGAAAGGCTCCTTTTACACGAATATCCTGAAATTCTGCATCATTGCCTGTCCAGGTTGGGAATGTCTTGATAAATCCATTGTCGGAATACACCATCATATCATTCAGAGCTTCCATAACCCCTACTTTTTCCCAGCCGTGTGTATTGTCATCCACGTAATAATTTCCTGCCATTTTCTTAACCACATACTGTTTGATCTTGCTGATCAGGGTTGCTGCATCGTATTGTACCCTTGCCGCATGGGTGAAGATCTTCGGCGTATTATTTACCATATTCCAGCCGGCACTACCATAAGCGGCACCGTCATTTCCGCATACATTTACGGTATTGCGCGCTACTTCCAGCAAATAGGGATCGGAATCAAATCCCAGCTGATCTCCGGGCTGTATTCCTTCCAGGTTAACCGTTGCGGATATGGGGCGGATCTTGCGGTCTTCTGAAAGCCCGAATATTTCTTTACCTAAGTAATTGGAGTTTTTCTGGGAATTTGTATTAAATCCCTGGTATTCATATATGCTGACTTCCATTCCTGGCAGATGCGTGGAAATATCCTGCCAAACTCCAAACTTTTCTTCTGACGGTGCTGCTTTCTTTCCGATTCCAACCAGGGTGTCCAGCAGGTTCTGTAAATTGCCGATGGTTACATTTGGGTTGAATTCAAAAGATCCTTCATGGGAACCGTCAAATAATACGTAGGTATAGTCGCCTGTACCGTCATATACCGGATATTTCTCATAATTTTTAGAATATTTCGTTGTCTGTGACTGTCCTCCTGCATCGGAACAGGGATTATCTTTTACAAATTCATCATCAATTCTGGCTCCCCGTTTTTCTACCCATTGTTCATAGAAATTCGCTGTCTTTACAAGAAAATCATATGGGGAATACAGATTTCCCGATGCGGATTCCTGCTTTTTCATCAGCCATTCCTTATCCAGGGTATAGTTGTAATATGCACAAATCTGGGATGCACAGAACAGGGCATTAATCGTCTGATTCAAATAGGATGCATCATCCGATGTTACTTTATATGGCTTTAACCCTACCGGCAGCAGCAATGCGTCCTCAAATCCATTTTTAAAGTCTTCCTCACGGGTTCCGTAATACCAGCTGCTGATAGATTTTAAATGTTCCGGATTCGCTGCCCTTTCGATTGCAGAATCCATATATTCAATAAACACATCAAACATCGGCTGTGAAAATTCTTTCAGTCTGTTGCTGGAATATGAGCCGTAATACGGGGACTGGAAATTATAATTCAGATGGTAGTCGCCCTGCCATCCCGAATTGTCTCTGGTTGTCCATACCCCATACAAGCCCGGTGCCTGGGAGCCTTCTCTGGTACAGCAAGCAAAGATGTATTGAGAACCATAATACAGGCGGTTTAAATCCGCATCTTTAAAATCTGCATAGGACAGCTGATAATAATCTTTCCACCACTCCAGGTGATTTTCATGAAGGTTATCCACATCTTCCATGCTCTTTACACCTTCCAGCAGCCCCAGCACATTCTGAACTGCCAGCCCCTGCGCACCATCTGCGGCATTCGGTGCCTGGTTTTCTGCACAGTCTATGGCTGTGACCACGGTGACGGTTTGTCCTGCCGGGATCTCCACGCGTATAATTCCTTCATTTTCCTGTGAGGAATATTTTACGCTTTCTGCCCCCAATACTTTGGATGCAATGGCGAACTCGCTCATCCACTCCGCCTCTTTTACCGTCTGGCTTCCATCGCTGTTTTTCTTTATTTCATCTTCTACATTTGATTTTCTGGTTGCCCATACCATATCATTGCTGACTCCTGACTGGGCAATTGTCTGAGGTTGGCTTAATACATTTGCATCTGTAGTAGTCTTAGACAGGGTATTTTTCCCCCATGGCCGGACATCTACAGTCTGTGCCTGGTCTCCCTTAGACGTAATCCGGGTAACCATGATATTTTTATCCGCCGAAAGCCAGTTTGTCATGTCCACCGGAACCTCTCCCATATCCATGACCGTGCGTACTTCTGCTTTTGCAATGTCCATCTCTTCCCGGAAGGGAGTTGCTTCTCTTGCCTGAACAGCCGCTGCTTCGCCCTTTTGAACGGCGGTCTCTTCCGGTACAAATTCTGGTGCCTCTACCGTTACATATTCTTCTTCAACCAGCTCATTTTCAGTATTCCTGTTTCCCTCTGTCTGTTCCCCTGCCTCTGCCAGCTCCTGATAAACAGGAAATTCTTCTACAGGCATTACAACTTTTGGAGTCTCCTGATTATTAAATGCATATATTTTTCCAATTCTGGCTCTTTGATCCGCTGCCGGAGTCTGCTGACCCTGTGTGACATTGACCATAATATAACGTGCTTCTGCCGGATCCTCTAATTGGACGGTTACCTCTCCTGCGCGATTGTCGGAATAATTTCCTATCTCATCCCAGGTCTCTCCGTCTTTGCTCAGGGATATGGCAAACTGTTTTGCCCGAAACCTTCGATAGCCCACATTTCCTTCTTCATCTGTATATTTGCTGTTGTCCGCATTTACGGCCCCACCTGCTGCAAGATCCTGCACCAGGGCTTCTGCCCCCGCAAATAAAATGCCGACTTCATCAAAAGATTTCACTTCACCCAGATCCACTTTCGCCCACTGAGGCATCTGTGCGTGAACACTGATCCAGCCGTTATAGTCATTGATTCCGTTTTTGTCCGGCTTTACAAAATTATCGGAGATCAGATTTTCCTGTGTTGCATAAGGATCGGATGATGTGGTTACTGATGCTCCTTTATCCGCCATAGTCAGGCTGTTTGCAAAGTCGTCATCCAAATAAAGTTCAAACTGGCTGATACGTGCCCTTGCTTCCTCATTTTCTTCTCCGGATGCCTTCGTAATCTTTAATCGAATGTATTTGGCACTTACCGGATAGAGCATCTGCCTGTCCGTTATATCTTCCTGGTTGTTAACCACCTGGTCAATCGTTACCCATTTCTGTCCGTCCCTGCTGATTTCCAGCTGAAAATCTCTGGTATTATAAAGGGAGCCTTTGCCGGCAGTTGCATTGTTGTGTTTCACGTGCCAGCGGTTAAACTGTATCATCTCTGGGAAGCTCAGCTGGAGATACTGCTCCTGCCCGGGCATAGATACCCAGCCTTCAAAGGCTTTTTCCTTTGTATCATCTGTGTACTGGTACACACCCCCTGCCGCATTTTTCCCTTCATATCCTTCAAGCTCAGAACTTACGCTGACTTCTGCCTGGTATGCCAGATTGTACTGAGCCTCTTCTGGAGGGATTACTTCCTTGTTATCATCCGGTTTAGGATCTTCCGGCGTAAATTCAAGGGGCATAGAATACAGCGGATTTTCTTCATTATTGAAAGCAAATACCTTTAGCACACGTGCCCGGTCATTTGCACTTTGCTCAGACTTCCCGATATCTACCCGCAGGTACCTTGCAGTTATCGGCTGGCTTAATTTTCTGTCGTAATTACTCGCCTTATTTCCTGTTATATCATCCAGCACATCCCAGTTTGTTCCATCTTTACTTAAGGAAACCTTATAGTTATTCGTAGTAAACTTTTGATATCCCGGAGCATTTTTATTTCCTGTTGCATACAGGTCATTCATATGTGCCTGCAAACCCATATGTAAAATTGCAATCTCATCTATGGATCGCTCTGTTCCCAGATCGATCTGAGCCCAGTGGGGCTTCACATTGGTATTGCTGACCCATCCGCAATAGTCATTTCCGCCATTACCTTCCGTATACCAGTTATTATTAATCATATTGTCTCCGGTACGTGCCTCATTCATAATGCTGGAAACCGTTGCCTGTGCTCCTGCCTCTAAAGTGGCATAGCTGGTACCGTAATTATCATCTCTATAGATTTCAAACTGGCTGATTCTGGCTCTTGCAGCCTGATCCGCCTCGCCGGAAGCTTTCTTAATATTTAATTTTACATAGCGTGCCTGATGGTCATAGAGCAGTCTTCTGTCTGTCACATCCGCTTTATTACCTGACACAGAATCAACAGTTGTCCAGTTCACACCATCCCCGCTGATCTGCAGATCAAAAGAATCCGTATTTCTCTCTATACCTTTCCGGGATGTATAATTATCATGTTTTACATGCCAGCGGTTAAATTTCGTAGACACCTTCAGATCCACAACCAGGTACTGTTCCTGTCCGATATCGGATACCCAGCCTTCTGCCTGGTTAACACCGCCCACTGCTATAGAAGCCTCATGCCCCTGGGTCTGGCTGCTGGCATATACCGGCATCTGATACACTTTATTATAAGGATGTTCCGATCCTTTATTATCAATAATCGGCATCTGGTATTCATCGTTTTGGTAATAACCTTCCAATTGCCCGATTCTGGCAATGCCGTCTTCCCCTTCTGCAGTCGCTCCTGTAATATATAGACGAAGATAACGGAAGCTCTGTGCCGGATTTAATTTAATTTCCGTACTGTCTGCTTCATTGCCAGTGATCTTTTCTACCGTAACCCAGTCATCTTCCTTTGCATTTTCCGGCTTTACTCCATTCTTTAACGTCTGAATCTCAAAGTCCCTCGTATTGCGCCCGTTTCCCTTGCCGGATGTATAATTGTCATGACGTAGCACCAGCCGGTCCATAATTTCCTGAAATCCCAGATCATACAAAAGCCACTGGGGCGTTGTGGCTTCCGCTGCCTCCCAGCCCGTAAAGTTTTCACCGTCTCCATTTAAATTTTTCAGATACAATCCGCCTGTTGTCAGCTTGCCCGGATGTTCTTCTGCCTCAGAGCTTGCTTTCACCTGGCTTCCATAGACCAGATTATATTCATGTCCGGCCTCTGCCGGGGCAATTGTCAGCCCGCCCCCCGTTATGATCTGCGGAGTTCTTCCCACATATCCAAAGTACAGGGAATTGTCTGACCAGAAATCATTGGATGATAAAAGCCAGGTTTTTTCCGTATCATTCCCGTAAGAGGTTGCACCGATTTCTCCATTTCCTAAAAGTGCCGTACTTGGCATCTGCTGCGTGACAGCCTGGTCATATTTCGTATTCGTCCAGACCGCTTTATCCGCAAACGTATCCATGATCCCGGAAATCTTTTCCCACTGTGTATCCCAGCTTTCACTTTCAGCCCTGACCGTAAATGCCGGACTGATACATGGTACCAGCATCGCTGTACACAAAATTCCAGCCATACCCTGCCATACTTTTCTTCTCTTCCTTCTCATAAATGAAACCCCCATTTCTTTTTTTCACAATAAACCTGTCAAAAGGCTGACCTTAAGCGCCTTACTGTGATATTCATAAGTATAGCAAATGGATTTTTCTTAGGAAATGCACATTCCTGAACAATGATGTGGAAAATCCGGGACAGAATTTCTATTCTAACGCAAAACCACCGAAAAACTACACATTTGTAATTTTCCGGTGGTTATGCTAAATAGAATTATTTTTTAAGCCATCAGCTTTCCAATTTCCCCGCTGACATCCTCATATCTTCGTTCCTCAGCATTCAGGTTATTAATTTCACCTGTAATCTTCTGGTCCTTAAATACCAGGATACGTCTGGCAAGGGTAATCATCTCTGGCATATCGGAAGAAATCAGGATAATGGATTTTCCTTCATCCTTGGCAAGACTCCAGATTAAATCATGAATATATTTTTTCGCGCCTACATCAACGCCAACCGTAGGCTCGTCGATAATGAGTACATCACAGTCTGCTGCCAGCCACTTTCCGATGCTCACCTTTTGCTGATTTCCGCCGGAGAGGCTTCCTACCCTGGTTTCTGCAGTGGGCGTCTTTATTTTCATTTTGTCAATCATATAGCGGATCGTTTTCTCTTCTTCCTTTATGCTGATCTTCTTAAACTTATTGCGTATGCGGGACCATATTGTTATGGTTGTATTTGTGCCAACCGAAAAGTCCAGAATTAGTCCTTCTTCTTTCCTGTTTTCCGATACATACCCGATGCCATACCGCTCCAGGCTGTCCTGGACAGAATTTATGGATGCCTTTTTCCCTTTTACGAAAACTTCACCCTGATCCATTTTATCTGCACCAATCAAAAGCCTCACTAATTCTGTCCGTCCGGAGCCAACCAACCCATAAAATCCAAGGATTTCCCCACGCTTTAACTGGAATCCAACATGGTCAAACTGCCCGTAAGTGGTGATATTTTTCGCTTCCAGCACCACATCGTCTTTTACATCCAGAAATCCCAGGTGTTCATTTGATTCCTCCCGCCCAATCATCATTTTTACAATGTCCTGTCTGGTAATTCCCACACAGCTTTTTGTCCCCACATATTTCCCGTCTCTCAGTACGGATACTTTATCACAAAGTGCGATTACCTCTTCCAGTTTATGGGATACAAAGATAACTGCCACTTTCTGTTCCTTTAGACGCTTTACAATCTTAATCAGATTATTGCTCTCGTAAGTGGTCAAAGAGGATGTAGGCTCATCCAGGAGTATGTATTTTGCATTTGAGGATAACGCTTTCGCTATCTGAATTAACTGCTTCTGGGCTGCCGTCAGATGTTCAATTTTCTGGGTTGGGCTGATATCCAATCCCACAATGCGCAGATACTTCTCCGCTGTCTCATTAATCCGCTTCCAGTCTACCATGCCCCTTTTTTTAAACTGGTCAATCCGGTCTAAAATAATGTTTTCAGCCACTGTTGATTCCGGGATAACCTGAATTTCCTGACTTACCATATTAATATCATGGGCAACTGCATCCCTGAAATTCTTTATATCTGTTTTTACTCCATCCAGATACATCTCTCCCATATCCGGATGATAAATTCCCGTTATAATTTTCATAAGGGTGGATTTCCCGGCACCATTTTCACCCATTAAAGCATGTATTTCACCTTTGCAAAAGCTTAAGGAAACATCATCTAACGCCTTAACTCCCGGGAAAATTTTACTTATATTTTTTAATTCCAGCATACAAACCTCCACTAGGTGCCTCCCGGCGTAAATACTTCGTTATATGATGATATTTTCGCCGGTAAGCACATTATTCTATTTCGTCAGATATTCCGTTGTGAGTTTCCCTAAGATATCCTGGGTTACCTGATCCAGTTCTGCTTCATAGGTAGTCAGATTGTCTTTTGTTACGATAACATTACCTGCATTGATAAAATACTTGTCATCCTTTACCTGATATCCTTCTCCCATATATTTTAGAATCATACAGGAAATATAACCGTGGCCTGCGGTATTCTGGGCAATTGTTGCATCTACGATTCCATCTTCAATGCCTTTCATAACACCGGAGTCCGTATCAATCGCAACCGTAAAGATGTGCTTGTCAGCCCCCTGTTTCTCATAATAGTCCGATAAAGTCTGTGTCATACCTACACTTGTCACAAGTCCGGTACATACGATTCCATCAATTTTTCCAACATTTGCAGAAAGTGCACTTTCAATTTTGCTGACCGCCTCTTCCTGAGTTTTAATTCCGGCTATTTCCTGAATGATTTTTACGTCCGGATATTTTGCTACAGCTTCTTCCACGCCTTCTTTACGCAGAGCCGTATTGGGATCTTCCAGTACTTCCAAAACATTTAAGATATTTCCCTTTTCACCCATCATCTTAATAACAGCTTCTGTAGCATCATACGCTGCCTGTTTTACATCGGTAGCCACTGCAAAGGAAGCCGTTGTAGGTTTGGCGGTATCCGTACCAAAGTTAATAACATTGACGCCCATCTTTTTTGTGATTTCTTCATACAGCCCATTTGCTCCGGAAGCATCACAGGGATAGATGGATAGTGCATTTACTCCCTGTGCGATCAATGCCTCTACCTTTTCATTCTCACTCGCCTGGGTCCAGTCCGGTCCGATCTGGATTACGACTTCCACACCCTCATCTTTCTGGAATTTTTCCACACCTTTTTTTACTTCATCAAAATAGGGATGGGGTGCCGGTGCATACCAGGCAATCTTAGTTGCGGAATCAGAACCTGCTTTTTCTTCTCCTGCTGCATCTGAGGCAGCCGCGTCCGTCGTCTGACCTGATTTTGTTTCTTCTGCCGGTGCTTTTGGACTTCCACATGCACTTAATCCCGTTACTAATGCTGCACATAATAAAGTTGCGATCATTTTTTTCATATTATTGTTCTCCTTTTCATAGGAGCTTTCATAGCTCCTGCTTTTTATATGTAATACAACCCGTACCGGCAGCCCGAGAGCGTGTTTGAATAATGCTTTCCGGCAGCTGTACGTTCCAGTTTCTGGGAGATTTTCCAAACACGCTCTAAGCGTGCTGCTTCTTTTTCAGCTCCTGCTTCAGCTTCCTGTTATTCATAATGGATTTAATACTATCCAGGGAAACCGCAAGCAAAAGGATCAATCCCAAATACGCCTGCTCGTAATAAATATTGGCATTTAACATAACTAAACCGTTCTTAACCATAACAATCAAAAATCCTGCAAAAAATACTCCGATGGGATTAAATACACCGCCCTTTAGCGCTGTTCCGCCGATTACTGCCACTGCAAATGAAATAACCATCCAGTCCACACCGGTAGACGGCTGTGCAGACCCCGTTCTGGAGATCCATAAAAGCCCTGCGATTGCTGCAAATAATCCGGAACCCACATTCGCCAGAATGATCATTTTATTTGTATTGACGCCGGACATTCTTGCCGCCTCCACATTTCCTCCGGTAGATAAGATACGGCGCCCTGTCACCGTATATTTAAAGAAATATCCCAGTACTATTAAGGCAATCGCTGCCATCCAGAGAAGAAACGGAATCCCAAGGAAACCTTCTCTTCCCAAAAATGTAAAGCCTTCCGGTATCTCATTGTAGGGATAACCCTGGGAAATACCGTTGATTAACCCGGTAAAAATAAAGGAAGTAGCCAGGGTTACTACAAATGAATTTAACTTTAATGTTGTGATAATTATGCCATTGATACAGCCTGCTGCTACACCCACTGCCAGACCGGCAAGTACTGCTGCCGCCGGCGGAAGTCCCAATACCTGCATACTGTAACCGGCTGCCACAACCGTCATGCCTCCGATATATCCAAGCGATAAGTTCATGCCGCCTACAATTACCACTAATGCCTGCCCAATTGCAATAAATATATAGATTGCAGCCGTTCTGCCCATGTTGAATAAATTATAGGCGGTAAAAAAGCTGTCCGAAAATGCTGTAAAAATAATTCCCAGCGCCAGCACTGCCGCAATTACCGTTACCTCACTTCTTGCAAACAATTTTTTCAGCTGGCTTTTATTGACTTTATTGCCCTTTTCCATTTCTTAATACTCCTTTCATGCCATTTCATGTTATCCATAACCATTACACACTCTTACCTATCTTGCATCCGCCACTGCCCGATACATTGCCAGTAAATTCTCCGGCGGTACATCCGGCATAATATTGTGTTCCTGATTGAACACAAATCCTCCATCCTGATAGAAAATATCTATCATCCTTCTGGTGTAGTCATATACTTCCTCAGGAGTGGACCGGTTAAGTACCGAGCGTGTATTGCAGCCGCCGCCCCAAAAGGTGATGTCCCTGCCAAATTCTTTTTTTAATACCTGTGGGTCCATCTGGTAAGCAGTTGTCTGAACCGGATTAATCACATCGTATCCCGCATCGATGAGATCTCCCATTATAGGGTAAATGGAACCGCAAGAGTGTAAAAATGTTTTCATATTGCTGTGTTTGTGAACATATTCATTTAATCTCTTATGGTGAGGTTTAAAAAGTGTCTGATATTTTTCCTGAGACATAAACATTCCGGTATCCATGCCCAGATCATCTCCAAATCTGAGAATATCCACAATATCTCCTACCGATTCACATACCTTTTCCAGGGTAGCCAGGTGGCGTTCCATCAGTTCCCCTACCAAGATCTCTACATTTTCCGGGTCTGCATAAGTATCCATAAGAAAATTATCCATTCTTCTTAAGAAGGTTCCCCACTCAAAAAGGTTGCATCCGCAGGTGATCATAAGTGCGCGGTCTGTGGTTTCTCTCATTTTGAGTGTGCGCTCCCGAAGCTGGCTGTAAAAATCCGGCTCTGCGGCATGATCCCAGGGGCTGTGCACCAATGCACTCCACAGCACTTTTCCCATTTGATGATCCAGATCACGATAATCATCCGGGTAGTCCTCACAGTAAGGGAAATAGGTCTGGTCAAAAAATGTAGCTCCCACCGGCATTTTTGCTATGGCAGTTCCTTCACCGTCAATTACCATATAATCTCCGTTTTCCTGTCTCTGTGGATGAAACCACTTGGGATACTGACCCACAGATCCATCTGCTAAGGTAATGTCATACCAGTCGCTGTCCTTTTCATTAAATGCTCTTCCAATATCAATTACATCTACCCCGAACATATCCATGATGTTTTCTTCCGGCTGGACAACCTGCTGCACTACATCAAAGATTCTTGTATGTCCTGCCGTCAGATTCAAATGCTTTTTTAACTTGTTATAGGCAATTGCTGATATTCCCGAGCTTGGTGTTCCTCCTAAATCCAGCGGAACATAATCCGGCTGCTTATGTCCGATTGATGTTAATACCCGTTCTCTTGATGTCATATTAATCTCCTTTTCTCTAAACGTTTAGATTTTAGTCCAAATGATAAACCTCATTCATTTCAGCCCACCATTCACCTTCTGCTGCTGATTCCACAGGCTCCTGGCACGGATCACACAAACCCCACCACTCCTGCGTTTTCGGATCATCTGCCATTTTCTTCATATCCGCTTCGTAGTCAACTCCCGTATATTCATAGTAGCTGAATAAGTAGCCATCCCGGTAATAAATAGAATAATTGCTGATATTGCACTCTTTAATCTTTGCATTGATTTCAGGCCACGGCTGTGCATGCAACGCTTTGTAGGTTTCTAAATGTTCTTTTTTTACCCTGATTACCTGCCCGTATCTTCTCATTCTTTTATTCCTCCATTTTCTTAATTTGTTTAATGTAATCAGCCTGTTTGAAAACCTTTTTACTTTAGTACTTTTTTATCTTTTTACTCTGCTTTCAAACACCTTTCTCCAGAAGCCGCCAACGCTTCCGTCATACTGCACAATTTCACTTCTATTTTAAACCTGTTTTTCGTTTTTTTATTGCTCATCTGATATTTACATTATATATTCTTAATCATTTTTTACAACAGGTTTTCTAAAATATAAATCTAAACGTTTAGATCTATTGACTGTTTGATAAATTCATGATAACTTCTTATTAACCGGTACTGGCAGTGACCTTTTCCAGTACCAGATTCGCTTTAAAATAAGGGGGTATGTCTTACATGGCAACTTTAAATGACGTTGCTAGAGATGCCGGCGTATCCATAGCAACAGTTTCCTGCTGCTTAAGTGGAAAACGCCAGGTGAAACCGGAAACAAAAATGAAAGTTATGGATTCCATAGAGAAGCTGAAGTATATACCCAACTCCTCAGCCAGAAACTTAAAATTATCTGCTACTAACCGGATTGGTGTGGTACTCACAGATATCGACAACCACTATCATGCAGAAATATTTAAAGGAATTTCATCCTATCTGCAGAATAAAGACTATACAATCAGTGTGGCATTTTCCAATAACTCTCCGGATATTGAATGTGAGAAAATAGAAGATTTTGTAAGCCAGAACGTTTCCGGCCTTCTGATTATAACCTGCCAGCCGCAGAATACGGAATTTTTTCAAAACAGGATTAAGAATTTTAATATTCCCGCCGTATTTATTGAACGAAGACCCCACAATGTGGATGTCAGCTTCGCCGGTTTTGACAACTACCGCACCACCTGTTTCATTACCGAAAAACTATTGTCCAAGGGTTATAGAAACATCGCTTTAATTACGGGTGCTTCCCATTTTTCTTCTGAAAAAGACTGCATTTGCGGATACCAGACGGCTTATCAAAACTATGGGCTGAAATTCGATGACACCCTGGTCTGCAATACCAATATGACAAAAGAAGATGCTTTTAAATCCACCATGCACCGCCTGAGCGGCAAAGCAGTTGAAGCCGTCATTACCTCTTCGGAAAACATCGCTTACGGCGTCCTGGAAGCATTTCTTATCCAGGGCCGCAATGTTCCCCGGGATATCCAGATGATCACCCTTGGGGAGGAAAGCTGGAACAGTTCTGCCAAACTGCCCGGAACTATCTATACGTCCAGAACCGCTTTTACCCTGGGCACGGAAGCTTCCCGGTTATTGGCAAAAAATATTGAATCTCCCATGTTTTTTGAAGAAAAGTTACTGAATTTTACGGACAGTATAACGGACTCTTCCCTGGACTTTCCGGAGCCTCCATCCTCACCTCTGACTTCTGCAGTGCCCTTAAAAAAGGCACCGGTATTACGTGCACTTATGGTAGATCTGGACACTTCTCATACTGCGAAACTCCTGACCAGTTCCTTTACCAGGCAGTCCGGCATCACGGTAGAATTTGATTTTGTCCCCCAGAATAACTTATTAAATAAGATCATAGAAGATATTGACCGGTCCCGTAATTATTATGATATCTATATGTATGATGTGCCCTGGCTGGAGTATATGGTACAAAACTCCCTGGTATCGGAAATCACGGAATTCATTGCAAATGGCAGCTTTAATCCTCTCTTACTGTTTGATGAAAACATGGATAACTGCTGTTATGAAAACCGCTACTATGGCATCCCCATCATCGGCGGGTCTCAGATCATGTTTTACCGCAAAGACCTCTTTGAAAAGCGGGACCTGATAAAAGCATTTAAAAATAAATACCAGATTTCCCTGCGTCCGCCCAAGACCTGGACAGAATTTAACGGAATTGCCAATTTTTTTACCCGTTCCTGCAACCCTGATTCACCCACTATTTATGGTACTTCCTTTGCCGGAAGCATGGATGAGGAACTGGCTCCGGAAATCCTGATACGGCTCTGGTCTTTCGGTGGGAAATTATGGGATAAATACAACCGGGTATGCATGAACACTCCCGAAAATATAAAGGCATTTCGCCACATATTAGAGACACTACACTATGTAGAGCAGTCCCCTTTTGAAACATCCATTCAAAAGACAGTCTCTGATTTTTATTCCGGGAAAACAGCAATTCTTCTTACATACACGGAATACGCTGCAAAAATCAGCAACAGTATTCATGAAAATATCATAGGCCGGGTAGGCTATGAACCCATTCCCGGAAAAACTCCGGTGAGCATCGGCTGGAATTTCGGTCTGAATCCGTTCACTACAAAGTCAGAAGAAATATTCCGATATTTCAACTGGCTCTGCCAGCCCGATACCAGCAGCTACATGACGATTCTGGATGGACAGTCACCGGTTATAGCACCATACCACAGCCATGAATTAATGAAGCTGTATCCCTGGATGGAATTAACCGAAAAAAGCTTTGCCTATTGCCGCAAACGAAACGGACCTTACCGAAGCAGATCCCTGATAATTCCCCAGAACAAAATTGAATCAATTCTATGCGGAGTGATGAGAAACATTTTAGAGAAAGGCTATACCATAGAAGATGCCCTTATACAGGGTCATACAAAACTGGAAGCCCTGTTCCGTTCTTATGGGTATCCGAAGCCTCTTCATTTTATTAAATAAGGGAACGTGGCGTTCTTTCAATGAGGTAGGTCTGTGGACAAAAAACTAAAACACGCTCTAGTGGCTCCCGGCGTGAATACGTCGATATATAGTACCTGATATCTGTGTCAGGTGTGCGTCTGTGAATCGACGGCGTAGCGGGCTACGGCTAGATTCACAGTCGTGCAGCTGGCGCAGATAGCGGGTGCTATATAGTGGCGTATTTGCGCCGGGAGGCACTAGTTGCCCTGCATAAAATATCCCGACGGGAATTACATTTAACAAACCGCTATAAACAGCGTCTCCGCTCCTATAGCCGGCTGCATAAATGCATTTCCCGCCGGGATTCCTTGATTTATCTATTTAACTGAGAACCCGTAATTTCTGCAGTGCATCCTTTTCCAAAATACATTCGGAATGTTCACACAACAAAGCCTTTTGTCCTCTTGTCACAGATTCCACATCTGCAAATTCAGCCAGATTAATGGTACACCATGCCATCTGTTCCCCTTCGTCCTTATTGGGTTCTACGAATAAAAGGTATTCACCTTCAAATTTATACAACGCATTTTCCAAAGGAATTTCTGTATTGATAAGTCTTGATACCCGAATGACATCATCCAGATCAGCAAATTCATAGAGGAGATGTAATTCCTCTTGTTTTCCCATTGTATGTTCAACCGTATCTGCATCTGACTGTTTCTCTTCTGTCTTAGGCAGCTGCTCTTTTCTGGTAATAGAAAATGTGACTCCGCTTGCCGATAATTCCTGAAGCTGACAATGAAGGAGATAACCTTCCACCTGGAACATTAAATCTTTTTCTGCCTTTCTCATTGCTTCCTGGAATAGTGTGCGTGCTTTTTGCGTCCCGTATAAAAAATCATTGACATTGAGTTTATATTCAATAAAGTCCTCTCGATTTAGTGACCACAGAAGCCTTGAATCATTCACTTTTTCTATTTTCATGGTTATTTCCCCCCTTCCAGACCATGTAAAATTCAAAATGGTATTATTATATTTGTTATACTGTAACTATAACAAATTATTATGTAAACTGCAATAGGAAGATGCAAATTTATAGAAATTTAATCTATTTGTAAAAATATACTGGAATTACCATTTTTAAGGCTTGCTATTAAGGGAAGGTAAGTAAATGCTCAGATCTGCTATACGCATTCCAAACCAATGTCCTGGTCCGCCCCCTTCTCTTTCCGAGATA
>OKVW01000067.1_pt1 | contig 91557 bp, 83 predicted proteins | sample 1606991 | NCBI WGS metagenome assembly OKVW01 (sample SAMN03281021, study PRJEB24777) | human gut metagenome | isolation source: fecal sample PR177 from 1 month old male Malay infant, vaginal delivered... | reverse complement strand
TGTACCTTTACCAACCACGCGTTTGACAGCCTGATCCCGGCGCTGAAGTTCAAGAAATATGATGCGGTGATTTCCGGGATGGACATCACCCCCGAGCGCAGTAAACAGGTGGCGTTCACGACCCCGTATTACGCCAACTCGGCGCTGGTGATTTCGAAGAAAGATACCTATAAAACCTTTGCCGACCTGAAAGGCAAACGCATCGGGATGGAAAACGGCACCACCCACCAGAAGTATCTGCAGGACAAACACCCGGAAGTGAAAACGGTGGCCTATGACAGCTATCAGAATGCATTTATCGACCTGAAAAATGGCCGTATTGATGGGGTATTTGGCGATACTGCCGTGGTGAATGAGTGGCTGAAAACCAACCCGCAACTGGGCCCGGCGACTGAGAAAGTCACTGACCCGCAGTACTTCGGAACCGGCCTGGGTATTGCCGTTCGCCCGGATAACAAAGTGCTGCTGGAGAAGTTAAACAGCGCGCTGGCGGCGATCAAAGCCGACGGAACCTACCAGAAAATCAGCGATCAGTGGTTCCCGCAATAACTTTTTTGCCGGGTGATGGCTTCGCCTTACCCGGCCTACGCGGGGGGTTGTAGGCCGGGTAAGCGCAGCGCCACCCGGCAATTTCTCAAAGTGGCACGAAAAATCTGAACCTCGCCCCGCTCACCGAATCCATCAGAGTGATCCCACCACCGTGCAGTTCCAGCATCCGTTTGACGATCAACAACCCCAACCCGCCACGGTTTTCCCGTGACGCCTGGGTATTCAGTGCCGAAGGACGCTTAAACAGCCCGTCACGCAGCGATTCATCCACTCCCGAGCCATTATCCGCCACTTCGACCTGGATCTGATCGTTCTCCTGCCAGACCGCCAGGCGAATCTCCCCACCCGGTGGCGTATGGCGAATGGCATTGTCGAGTAAATTGGTGATAACCCGCTCAATCATCGACATATCGGCAAAAACCTGCGGCAACGGCCCCGGAACATCAATATGCAGATTTAACTCACGCGTTCGCGCAGCCAGTTCAAATTTTTGCGCCACATCGGAAATCAACTCCCCCATCGCAAAGCGCTCACATTGCGGCCGTATACCGCCATGTTCGAGACGAGCCAGTTCAAATAGTTGCTGACACAAGTGCCTCACTTTTTGCCCCTGGCGCAGGGCGACTGAAAGATATTGCTGATGCTCTTGCGCCGTGAGGTGGGCTGATTTAAGCGACAACGTTTCCAGGTAGCCCAACAATGAGGTCAGCGGGGTACGTAAGTCATGCGAGATATTGGCAATAAACTCCCGGCGCTGGCGGTCGCTGTCGGCAAGCTGCTGCCATTGCGTGGTGATTTTCCGCGCCAGCTCAATGAAGGTATTTCTCAGTACCGCCACCTCATCGCTGGTGACGGGCGCCAGCGGCTGCATCGCCAGTTGCTTAATCGCGTTGATGCTGTCGGCTTCCAGTCCGGTGACTTCGCGCGTTAAGCGCTTCACCGGACGCGTCACCCAATACCAGACCAGTAATCCCGCCAGCAAACCAAACAGCGCCACCAGCAATAATGACCACATTGCTGTACTCCAGAGCGCGTTATGCCAGGCCACCTGCGCCAGCGCATTCGACTCTTCGCCTTGCAGGATGATATACAGATACCCTTTGAGCGCCCCATCCTGACGTAATGGCGTCACGCTAAACACTTTTTGTTGGTCGATGCTTCGCGGATCGTCGCCATAAACCGGCATCACTGTGCCACCAAGAAACGTTTGTACTGGCGCAATGTCAATTTTCTGCCGCTGGATATGCCCAGGCGGCGCAGCATCAGCCAGGAGTTCACCTTCCGGGGAAACAACATACAGCTCAACGCTCGGGTTAAACGTCATCAGGCGATCAAACAGTGGCTTCAACGCGCTGCGATCAACATTGCCCCTGGGATCGAGGATGGCTTCCCGCTGCACAATCTGTTGCGCCAGACCGGCGGACAGTCGCTGTACCATCGCGTTGCCATACTGCATGCTGCTGTAGAGCTGTACCACGCAGGCAACGGTCGCGCACAGCATCAGCAGCAGGATAAACAGCAAGGTCAGGCGCTGGCTGAGACTAAAGCGGCGCATCGTGATTCAGCTCCGCAAATTTGTAGCCTTTCCCCCAGACCGTGCGAATGATCTCCGGCTCGGCCGCATCCTTTTCAATCTTGATGCGCAGGCGGTTGATGTGGGTGTTAACGGTGTGTTCGTAACCTTCATGCTGGTATCCCCAGACCTGCTCCAGCAGCGCCAGACGAGAGAAAACTTCACCGGGATGGCAGGCAAAGAAATAGAGCAGCTCAAATTCGCGCGGGGTAAGATCCACCTCCTGCCCGTGCAGACGCACCAAGCGGGACAACGGATCGAGCGTCAGTCCATGCGCCTGAATTTGCCCGACAGATTGCGCTTGCCCCATCGCCTGCTGGCGACGAAACAACGCCTTAATGCGTGCAATGAGCTCCTGTACCGAGAAGGGTTTCGCCAGGTAATCATCAGCACCGGTTTCCAGTCCGGTAATTCGGTCCGTTTCGCTGCTACGGGCGCTGATAATAATCACGGGCAGGTAACGGGTCATCTGACGGATGCGGCGGCAAATCTCCAGCCCGTCGACCTCCGGAAGCATCAGGTCGAGGATCACCGCGTCCCACGACTGAGATTCGAGGCGTTGCAACGCAGCGCCCCCGTTGGGTTCGTGGGTGATGATATAACCCTCATCTTCTAAATTGAGACGCAAAAGTACGGCGATATCGTGGTCGTCTTCTACCAGCAGGATCTGCTTCATGGCTAAGCCCTGTTTTAATTGCTATGGCTTAAGCTTACCTGATTTCGGACGGGGTAAACGTTCACATTTTGTTTAAGATTTAACAAGGAGCGTCAGCACTTCATAATGCGCGGTATGCGGGAACATATCGAAAAGCTGTACCCGTTCAATACGATAGCCCGGCAACGCGGCGATGTCCTGCGCCATCGTCTGCGCGTTACAGCTTGAATAGATGATGAAATCCGGCGCCATCTGGCTCAGATAGTCGCACAGCGCTTTACCAATCCCTCGCCGCGGAGGGTTCACCAGCACCAGATCCGGGACGGCGCCTTGTTCAGTAGCAAACTGCGTGGAGTCCAGCGCCTGAAAATGCAGGTTCGTTAAGCCCAGCGCCGCAGCAGACTGTCTGGCGCAGGCAATCGCTTCTGGCGCAATTTCTATGCCGGTCAGTTGCATTTGTGGTGTCGCGCAGTGAAGGCCAAAGCCGCCGACGCCACAAAACAGATCCCACATGTGTTGAACCGGTAGCTGTCGCACCCAGTCGCGCGCCGTGGCATACAACTGACTGGCCACCGCCGGATTGGTCTGAAAGAAACTCTGTGGGCGGATCCACAGCGGCACATCGTTAAAACGCTCCGCCAGCGCCTGCTGTTCGGTCAGAAAGATTTCCGTCTCTCCTTCCATAATCGCCATATGCACCGGCTGGAGATTCACGCTGACAACCTTCAGTTGCGGCAGTTGTTCCTGTAGCCATGGCAACGCGGCGCGTAACTGCGCCAGCTTGGTTTCGGATCGCAGGACAAAGCGCAGCATCATGCCGCCATCAGACTGACTTTCCGTTAGCAGAATATACTTAAGCTCTCCGCGTTTACGCGCCACGTTGTAAGGCGTTAACCCGGCGCGGGCAATAAAGGGTTTGAGGGCTGCAAATACCGGCGCAAACGAGGCGGGATAGAGCGGGCAGTCACACAGATCTTCCGGCGTGCCGTCGCGGTGCAGCATCCCCAGCAACGGTTTTTCCACACTGCCGCTGACGACCATTTTCGCTTTATTGCGAAATGCCTGTTCCGGACCACTGACAGGTGCGCACCACTCCCCTACCGGCAAACCGGCAAGCAGCGTGTTAAGGTCGGCGGTTTTGGCTGAGAGCTGTTCGCCGACAGACTCTTTTATCCACTGACAGGAACGACAGCGACCGGCGTCATAGAGTGCGCACTGCATAAGGAAACCTTTATCTGAACAGGGGCGAGGATTATACACATTATTGTAAACGGAAGAAGCGACGGCTGGCTGCGGGGACGAACAGTAAAGACAGTACCAGCATATCCGGCAGTTTTTGCATCACCAGCGCACGCAGAATTTCGCGCTTTGATTCGCCCGCAATACTGAACAACTCCGGATAGCCATAGCCGAGCGAAGCCGCCCAAAGGTAACCAGAGGCGATCACCTGCGTCAGCAAATAGACCCATCGCGCCCAGTTACGCCCCTTGACCAGTGAAAACGCACACCAGATTTCGATAAAGACCAGTATCAGACTGCCCAGAAAAACCAGCGTCAAACTCCAGGTCTGGACACTGCGATGAATAAACTCCCCTATTCCCCGCACGCCGAGCGTATTCAAGATCATCAGCAGATCAAGGCCGCGGATCATGATAATGGCGAGCGCCGCCACCTGCACCAGCGCAGGGACGTTCAGACGGGCATGTGATGAGGATGATTTTTTAAAAAATCCCAACGATTAGTCTTCCATGAAATCGTCACCGCGCGATATGCACGGTGACGTACAGCCAGATTCGCAGATTTTAGTGTCTTCAGTCGCGTCTTGCACGCTGGATATCGCGGATCCGCTGTTTTTCCGTGCGCGCCATGAGATACCAGGCGATAAATCCGACAACACCAACCACGCCGAGGATCAACGTCGCCAGGGCGTTGATTTCCGGGTTAACCCCCATCCGCACACTGGAGAAGACCAGCATGGGTAAGGTTGTCGCCCCTGGACCGGAGACAAAGCTGGCAATCACCAGATCGTCGAGCGACAGCGTGAACGCCAGCAGCCAGCCGGAGATCACCGCCGGCATAATCATCGGCAGCGTAATCACAAAAAACACCTTCAGCGGCGTCGCCCCTAAATCCATCGCGGCTTCTTCAATGGAACGATCCAGTTCACGCAGGCGCGACGAAATCACCACGGCGACATACGCCGTACAGAAGGTCACATGGGCCAGCCAAATGGTCAGCATTCCGCGATCTGACGGCCAGCCGATGGCGTGTCCGAGCGCCACGAACAGCAGCAGCAAAGAGAGTCCGGTGATCACATCCGGCATCACCAACGGCGCGGTGATCATAAACGCAAAACCGTTTGAGCCGCGAAAACGGCCAAAGCGCACCATCACTACCGCAGCAATTGTGCCGAGTATCGCCGCCATGGTTGCCGCACAGGCGGCGATGGTCAGACTCAGCCCCACTGCGCTCATCATCGCACTGTCATGGAACAGTTCCCCGTACCAGCGCGTTGACCAGCCTGCCCACACTGTCACCAGTTTTGAACTGTTAAACGAGTAGATGACCAGCATCAGCATTGGCGCATAGAGAAAAGTAAACCCGAGCACCAGGATCACAATACGCCAGGGGGAACGAATTACCGGTAAGTTGTTCATCCGTGTACCCCTCCGCTTTTCTGCTGATGTTTGTGGAACCACATGATCGGTACGATCAACAGCAGCAGCATGATGATGGCCACCGCTGAAGCCACCGGCCAGTCGCGATTGTTAAAGAACTCCTGCCACAGAACGCGACCAATCATGATGCTGTCCGGGCCGCCCAACAACTCCGGGATCACAAACTCGCCCACCGCCGGAATAAACACCAGCATGGAACCCGCAATAATCCCGCCTTTAGTCAACGGCACGATAACGCTAAAGAACGTTTTCAACGGGCGCGCGCCTAAATCCAGCGAGGCCTCCACCAGCGAGTAGTCAATCCGCGTCAGCGCGGTATAAATCGGCAACACCATAAACGGCAGATAGGCATACACAATGCCGATATAGACCGCCAGATTGGTGTGCAGAATGGTTAACGGCTGATCGATTACGCCGAGCCACAGCAGAAAGTTATTCAGCACGCCGTTATTTTTCAGAATGCCCATCCATGCATACACGCGGATCAGAAACGAAGTCCAGGAGGGCAGGATCACCAGCAATAACAGAATATTCCGCGTTGACGATTTGCTGTGCGCCACCGCCCAGGCCAGCGGATATCCCAGCAGCAGACAACAAAGCGTTGAAATCGCGGCCACCTGTAATGACTGCAGATAAGCATCGAAATAGAGCGGATCGTCGGTCAATTGCAGGAAGTTGCCGAGGTTAAGCGTAATCGACAGTTGTCCGTCAGCCCACGCCATCAGTTCTGTGTACGGTGGGATCGCCCGCGCCATCTCCGCCAGACTGATTTTAAACACAATCAGGAAAGGCAGCAGAAACAGCAGGATAAGCCAGACAAAAGGCAGCGCAATCACCAGTTTGCGCCCGTGTTTCATCTGTAAGCGAGCTAACCAGAGCGCAATGCCACCGGTTTTTTCCACGCGTGCAGGAGGTTCAAGTGTGCTCATCTTTACTCCTTAAACCGTCAACACCACACAGCTGTCTGCGTCCCAGCACAGACGCACCTCATCGCCCCAGGTAGGCAACCCCTTGCGATAACGGTGAGCATTTTGCAACTGCGCGCTAATCATCTGTCCGCTCTTCAGGCGAATGTGGTAGATGGAGAGATCGCCAAGATAAGCAATGTGTACCACTTCCCCGACGGCGAAGTTAAAACCGTCCGCAGGCGGCTCGTCGCACAGCATGATCTTCTCCGGGCGCAGTGCGACATGCACCGGCACGTTGTCCACTACCGACGCATCCGCATCCACTTTCAGCGGATGCACCAGCCCCGGCGACCAGATAACCAACCCGTCATCCTGCCGCTCTTTCAGTTGCCCTTCGAAGATGTTAACCGAACCGATAAACTCCGCGCTGTAACGGGTTGTTGGATGCTCATAAATCTCTTCCGGCTCACCAATCTGGACGAATTTGCCACGGTTCATAATGGCAATACGTCCGGCCATGGTCATCGCCTCTTCCTGATCGTGTGTCACCATCACGCAGGTCACGCCAACACGCTCAAGGATGTCGACCACTTCAAGCTGCATACGGTCACGCAGCTTTTTATCCAGCGCCCCCATCGGCTCGTCGAGTAACAGTAATTTGGGGCGTTTTGCCAGGCTTCGCGCCAGAGCCACGCGCTGACGCTGGCCGCCGGAAAGCTGATGCGGTTTGCGTTTGGCGAACTCCTGCATATGCACCAGCCCCAGCATCTCTTCGACGCGGCTGGCAATTTCTGCTTTCGGTAGCTTGTCCTGCTTCAGGCCAAAAGCGATGTTCTGCTCCACCGTCATATGGGGAAACAGCGCGTAGGACTGAAACATCATATTGACCGGACGCAGATAGGGCGGAACCTGAGACAGGTCCACGCCGTCGAGCATGATTTGACCGGCGGTGGGTTGTTCAAAACCTGCCAGCATGCGCAGCAGCGTAGATTTCCCACAGCCCGATGCGCCCAGCAGGGCAAAAATTTCGCCTTTATATATCGTCAGACTCACGTCATCTACGGCATGCTGGCCGTCGAAGGATTTGGTTAAATTGCGGATTTCAAGAAGCGGCGTCAGCGCTTTACGGGTTTTCGCCTGCGGGCGTGGGGTGGCATCATTCACGGGGTGCTCTCCGGCAGAAACAAACAGGGTGCAAACGCACCCAAACGGTGCGTATCGCCGGGCCGCACAAGGCGTACCCGGCGCATCTGCGGCGGATTATTTACCGCTCTTCACCTTCGTCCAGGCGCGGGTACGCACCCGGTCAATCTTCGGATCCTGAACTTTCAGGGTAAACATTTTCGCGCGCACGTCGGCTGGCGGATAAATTCCCGGATTATCACGTACCTCAGGATTCACCAGCGCCGTCGCCTCTTTGTTGGCATTCGCGTAGAAGACGTGGTCAGAGATATGCGCAATCACGTCCGGGCGCAGCAGGTAGTTGAGGAACTGATAGGCCTCTTCTTTATTTTTCGCATCTGCGGGCATTGCGAAGACATCAAAGAACGCCATCGCCCCTTCCTTCGGAATGGAGAAGGAGATATTGACGCCATTCTTCGCCTCTTTCGCACGGTTCGCCGCCTGCCAGACATCCCCCGCCCAGCCAATGGCCACACAGGTGTCACCATTCGCCAGATCGTTGATGTACTGCGAAGAGTGGAAATAGCGAATATTCGGGCGCAGTTTGAGCAGCAGATCGGTCGCCGGTCCCGTATAGTCGTCCGCTTTGGTGCTGTTCGGGTCTTTACCCAGATAGTTCAGCACGGTGGCAAACACCTCTTCCGGCGCATCGAGGAATGAAACGCCACAGCTCTTCAACTTTTCGAGATTTTCCGGTTTCAGCACCAGATCCCAACTGTTGACTGGCGCATCCGCGCCAAGCACCGCTTTCACTTTATCGACGTTATAGCCAATACCAGTGGTGGCCCACATGTAGGGCATGGCGAATTTATTGTCCGGATCGTGTTTAGCGACCAGTTTCAGCAGTTCGGGATCGAGGTTTTTCCAGCCCGGCAGTTTGCTCTTATCCAGCGGCTGGAAAACGCCCGCCGTCAGTTGCCGTTCGAGGAAACTGGCAGAAGGCACCACCAGATCAAAACCCGTGCTCCCCGCCATGAGTTTACCTTCCAGCACTTCATTGGAGTCAAAGACGTCATAGACCACTTTGATACCGGTCTCTTTTTCAAAATTCGCCACCGTGTCCGGTGCGATATAATCAGACCAGTTATAAATATGCAGAGTTTTTTGTTCCGCAGCGAGCGCGCCGGCAGAGACGGCCATCAGAGCACCCGCAACCAGACCCGATAGCCATTTTTTATTTAAGGCGGTCATAATCTCTTTCCTTATCAAAGTTCGTTAACAAACGAACCAAAAAAGTTGCACTTAATGCCATGCAAGAAACGTGCATAGTTTGTCACAAGGCAAAAACAAGGAAGAGTCGACGCTCTCCCGGCCGTTATTGCTCGCTATGTTTAAGCTTCGCAAGAATAACTTTAGCCAGAGATTCAGGCTATAGCCCAGATTAAAAAACGCCTTTTATCAATTTTTTATGCAATTTATGTCTATGTGATAAAGCGAAACGGCAGGAAAGGAGGTGAAAAATTCTTTAAAGAAAGGTTAAAAGCAGAATAATAACGCGCAAACTGCGACCGCTCTGGCAGCGACTGCGCTGTACGCGTCATACTTCTGGTGGCATGTGTGCAGGCTTCACCAGATATCAGTGAAGAAAATGGTTCTCAACGGTGCTTTTTTGCGCGTCGTCTTCAGCGGTAAACAACATCTGATGCGCGCCCGCTTCAAGAATGACCATCGAAATCTGCTCTTCACTCTGGCGTACAAACCATTCAAATTGCTCGTATGTCACCCCTTGCATAGCGGATAAAGACTGGCAAACCACCAGCTTTGGCAAATTATCATCCTGCATATCCAGAAAGGCTTTTACGGTAAGGGAACTGGCATTGATGGCCGACAGATCTGCCGCCAGTGGCAGTAATGCGGACGGTCTGACTTCCGCCATCGCGGAAAACAGTAGCGTATTATCAACGAGATCTAATTTTGCATCGTAAATGCCGTCAAAGTTTTGCATATGAGGAAGATGCAGCGCCTGACAGGTATCACATTCAAAAAAATTCATGCCAAGGTCGTCGAGCCATTGCCGCAACGTATCCAGAGTGGGAACGACCAGAACTGTCATAATAATGTGCTACCTCTTACGATTTACGATGAAAAAAATACCGGCACAGCTTACGCAAAAAGTGGTCGCCATGCCACGATCATCATCGATATTCAGCCTAGCCACCTGTTTTTAGGCAAAATTCAGCCGTCGCGTGTCGTTCGATCCACTGGATCATCCGCCCGGCGATGTCTATTCCAGTGGTTTTTTCAACGCCTTCAAGACCCGGAGAAGCATTCACTTCCATCACCAGCGGGCCACGATCGGCACGCAAAATATCGACTCCCGCGACATCAAGCCCCAACGTCTGCGCGGCTTTCACCGCAATCTTGCGTTCACGGGGGGTGATATTCGCAATGCATGCCACACCACCACGATGGAGATTGGAACGAAAATCACCGTCCTTCGCACGGCGCTCAATGGCGGCGACCACTTCGTCGCCCACCACCAGGCAGCGAATGTCCCGTCCCTTAGCTTCTTTAATATATTCCTGCACCAGAATATGGGCGTTCAGGCCCCGGAACGCATCCACGACACTCTCCGCCGCCTGACGGGTTTCCGCCAGTACGACACCAATTCCTTGCGTCCCTTCCACCAGTTTGACCACCAGCGGCGCGCCGCCCACCATGTCGATGAGATCGCTGGTATCATCCGGCGAGTGCGCAATTCCCGTAATGGGCAGATCGATCCCCTGACGCGCCAACAGTTGCAGCGAACGCAACTTATCGCGGGCACGGGTAATGGCGACAGATTCATTCAGCGGATAGCTGCCCAGCATCTCAAACTGACGTAAGGCCGCCGTGCCGTAAAAGGTGATTGCGGAACCAATGCGCGGAATAACCGCATCGAAATGCGGTAGCTTGCGCCCTTTATAGTGAATGGACGACGCCGCCGGATTGATGTTCATATAACAGGAAAGCGGATCGAGTATTTCCACCAGGTGACCACGCTTCATCGCCGCTTCACGCAGCCGTTTACACGAGTAGAGCGTTCCATCCCGGGATAATATGGCAATTTTCACCCTGCACCTCTCTGAATAACCCGATCAAAATCCTGTGTATCATACACAGCGGCAGCATTTTTAGCGCGTGGCCCATCCCTGTTTGTGCAAATATTCCAGGATAAAGGGGCGATTCTCTTTAATCAGGGTGCGACGAATATGATCGCTCCAGGTGTCACGGCGGGTATTGCTGCCACGCGTGAGATAATATTGTGCAAGCTGTTCGTCGTAATCGGCCAGCGCCTGTTTGTCGAGGGGCTGATAGTGATTTTCGTGCATCACAATCGCCGCAGGCAGGCGCGGTTTCAGATCCGGGTTATCCGCAGGCCAACCAAGACACAAGCCGAACAGGGGTAGGACGTGCTTTGGCAGTTTCAGCAGTTCAGTGACAGACTCAATATTGTTGCGCAGACCGCCAATATATACGCCGCCCAGCCCCAGCGATTCCGCTGCGGTTAGCGCATTTTGCGCCATCATGGCCGTATCCACGACGCCCAGCAACAACTGTTCAGCGAGACCCAACTGCGCTTCAGGACAGATTTGCAAATGACGATTGAAATCCGCGCAAAATACCCAAAATTCAGCGGCCTGAGCGACATGTTGTTGTCCTCCCGTTAACGGCACCAGGGCGTCGCGAAGCGTCGGATCGGTAATCCGAATAATCGATGTGCACTGTAAAAAACTGGAGCTGGAGGTCGCCTGTGCCGCCGCCAGAATCGCCTCCCGCTGCTCGCGGGAAATCGGCTGATTGGTAAAATGACGAATCGAACGGTGGCTACGTAGCAGATCAATGGTTGGAGTCATTATGTTTTTCTCTGTCTGAACGGGAAGAATCGGTCGAGGGTTTCAACAACTGTGGCGCCAGTCGTCGCGCAATTTGCCAGATGAGCGCCACCGCCGCCGGGATCATCAGCAGAACGCCCAGAAACAGCATGACAATCACCGCTAACGGCGTATTAAACGGCGCCGGAAGTGTAAGAGAGTCATTCAGCGACAGTAAAGCCAGCGCCAGCAGCACCATGCCTGCCATTTCCAGAATCAAGACACTTTTCGGTAACGCGCCAATTTTACGCACAGGAAACCCTCCTTTGCGAGACACAGTGTAAAGCGTTCGGCGTTCATGTGTTTAACAGATATAGACTAAATGTATCGAAGTAAAAGGTGCAACCTACTGTTCAAGAGCAACAATTAGCGTCATCATAACAGCCATTCGCCGTCAGGCTTTGAGTTCGAGGAGAGAAACGACAATGTTCACCGTTATTTTTGGTCGCCCGGGTTGCCCTTACTGCGTACGCGCAAAAGAACTGGCTGAGAAGCTGAGCAATGAGCGTGAAGATTTCAACTATCGCTACATCGACATTCACGCGGAAGGCATCACCAAAGCCGATCTGGAAAAAACCGTGGGTAAACCGGTTGAGACCGTGCCGCAGATTTTTGTTGATCAAAAACACATCGGCGGTTGCACCGATTTTGAAGCCTGGGCGAAAGAGAATCTGGATCTGTTCGCCTGATGGCGATGAGTCATGATAAAACGCCCTCTGACGAGGGCGTTATTGTTGTTTATCCGCTCTGGGCTTGATCAGACTACTGATGAACAAGAAGCACAAGGCCCCCAGGGAACACCAGAACACGGCGCTGAATAACCACGCCAACTCCTGCCACAGTGAACGGGTCGGTGTAAAGAAAACGCGCATGAACAGTAAACAAAAGGGGGCGGCAAGCATCGCACCGAAGAGAGGCCTGATGACCTCCCGGCGGTGAGAAAAAAAGCTGGCAACCGCACCTGGAAGCGCAAAAAACAGCAGCCCAATTTCAGGATACCCGGCAGCCCGAAATGCGCCCCTCATGTGCATTTTCAGAAAAAGACAGACGACCACAAAGAGCACAAAGCAACAGATCGCGCCTGCCCAACCATGTTTATATTTCAATCGTTTCTCCTGACACTGTCTCTATCAAACACACTTTTCGCCAGTGGCGTCCAGTCCGATAAAGCCGTTCAGCATTCCATACCAAAATACGCCAACACGATTCTTATAGCCGTTGATACGTAATGAGATTAAACTAGTCCGATATATTGTTGTGCTGCTTATATTCGGGGTGTGAATATGCCACAATCACCGTATATTTCTGGCAAAAACAGTAGCCTAAATTACCATTTCTTTCAACAGCTTACTCGTAAACAAGAAGTTAGTCTCCGTGAATATAAACGTCGCCGATTTGTTAAATGGGAATTACATCCTGTTATTATTTGTTGTACTGGCTCTCGGTCTGTGTCTCGGCAAATTACGTCTGGGATCCGTCCAACTGGGTAATTCCATTGGCGTTTTAGTGGTCTCCCTATTATTAGGCCAGCAACATTTCAGTATTAACACTGATGCACTGAATCTCGGTTTCATGCTGTTTATTTTTTGCGTCGGCGTTGAAGCAGGGCCTAACTTTTTTTCCATATTTTTTCGCGATGGGAAAAATTACCTGATGCTGGCACTGGTAATGGTCGGCAGCGCCCTGCTGATCGCCTTAGGTCTGGGTAAGCTGTTTGGCTGGGACATCGGCCTGACGGCCGGTATGCTGGCGGGCTCAATGACCTCCACCCCGGTACTGGTTGGCGCGGGCGATACGCTGCGACACTTCGGTATGGAGAGTGCACAACTTTCCCGGGCGCTGGACAACCTGAGTCTCGGTTATGCCCTGACCTACCTGATCGGTCTGGTCAGTCTGATCGTTGGCGCGCGCTACCTGCCTAAACTCCAGCACCAGGATCTGCAAACCAGCGCCCAGCAGATAGCCCGTGAGCGTGGGCTGGATACCGATACAAACCGAAAAGTTTATCTGCCGGTGATTCGCGCCTACCGCGTCGGCCCTGAACTGGTCGCCTGGACGGACGGGAAGAATCTGCGCGAACTTGGCATTTATCGCGCCACGGGCTGCTACATCGAACGCATTCGTCGTAACGGGATTCTGGCGAACCCGGATGGCGATGCCGTGTTGCAGATGGGCGATGAAATTGCCCTCGTCGGCTATCCGGATGCCCATGCGCGTCTCGACCCGAGTTTCCGTAACGGGAAAGAAGTCTTCGACCGCGATTTGCTCGACATGCGCATCGTTACGGAAGAGATCGTGGTGAAAAACCACAATGCGGTGGGACGCCGTCTCGCCCAACTAAAGCTCACCGATCATGGCTGCTTCCTGAACCGCGTGATTCGTTCGCAAATTGAAATGCCGATCGATGACAACGTGGTCCTGAATAAAGGCGACGTATTGCAGGTTAGCGGCGATGCGCGCCGCGTGAAAACTATCGCGGATCGGATCGGCTTTATTTCGATTCACAGCCAGGTCACCGATCTGCTGGCCTTCTGTGCATTCTTTATTATCGGCCTGATGATCGGCATGATCACCTTCCAGTTCAGTTCGTTTAGCTTCGGTATCGGAAACGCAGCCGGGCTGCTGTTTGCCGGGATCATGCTTGGCTTCCTGCGCGCCAACCATCCGACATTTGGCTATATCCCGCAGGGTGCGCTGAATATGGTGAAAGAGTTCGGCCTGATGGTCTTTATGGCGGGTGTGGGGTTAAGTGCCGGTAGCGGAATCGGCAATGGTCTGGGGGCGATTGGGGGCCAAATGCTGATTGCCGGACTGATTGTGAGTCTCGTCCCGGTCATTATCTGCTTCCTGTTCGGTGCCTATGTGTTGGGCATGAACCGCGCCCTGCTGTTTGGTGCCATAATGGGCGCGCGAACCTGCGCACCGGCGATGGAAATCATCAGCGATACTGCACGAAGCAACATCCCGGCGCTTGGCTATGCCGGAACCTACGCGATTGCCAACGTCCTGCTAACGCTGGCGGGGACACTCATTATCATCATCTGGCCTGGCTTAGGATAAAACTGAAGTTGCCCCTTAAGTGAAAATTTTTTGTAGATACGCAGAACTTTTCCTCAAGGTGTCAGTCATAACTATTGCCACTGCTTTTCTTTGATGTCCCCAATTTGTGGAGCCCATCAACCCCGCCGTTTTGGTTCAAGGTTGATGGGTTTTTTGTTGCCTGAAATTCCTGTCACATCCCCACAACATCGCTGTCTTTTACCCGGCGATACGTTTGACCATCAGCAGAATCTCTTCGCGCGCCATTGGCGTACGATCGGTCACATAGTGCAGCGTCATCCCTTCGATAAACGCATCCAGCGCCCGCGCTGTATCCGGCGAAAACCACTGGACGAGGGCCTGCTGGCTCCGCTGCATCCAGTTTTGCATCACTATTTTTAACGCGGGTTTACGACTGGCAAAGGCATAAAGCTGGTACATCAGCTCCATATTATCTGGCGTGGTGACCTGAGAACTGTAAATTATCTCGGTGATAGCGTGACATGCCTCTTCTTCATTGGCAACGTCATGAAAAAAAGCCTGATACTGAGCAGACATCGCTTGCGTAAACTGCGTGAACGCCTCTGTTAACAGTTCATCGATGCCGGAAAAGTAATATGTCAGCGACCCCAGCGGTACACCGGCAATGGTGGCAATTTTCCGGTGCGTCACCGCATGAATGCCATGTTCTTTCACCGCTTCCAGCGTCGCTGCAACAATTTTCTCTCGTCGCTGCGGATCATTAGCCCGTCGCACTTTAATTCCTCTCAACCAGTTTATGTACAAATGTACACAAGCTTGCTAATGTTGTCCTCTTCTCATTTCTGCCGACGGGAATTATGACTGCCATCTCTTCACGCAAAGCCCTGCAACACCGGACCTGGGCGCTTTTTATGTTCTTCTTTTTGCCCGGCCTGCTTATGGCCTCCTGGGCTACGCGTACACCTGCAATCCGCGACACACTGTCCGTCTCGACAGCGGAAATGGGGGCAGTTCTGTTTGGACTCTCCATTGGTTCAATGAGCGGCATCCTCTGTTCGGCCTGGCTGGTGAAACGATTTGGCACCCGCAAGGTTATTCGTACCACGATGTCCTGCGCCGTTGGAGGAATGCTGGTGCTAAGTCTGGCACTATGGCTGACCTCGCCGCTCCTGTTTGCGCTGGGGTTAGGTGTCTTCGGTGCCAGTTTTGGCTCGGCGGAAGTGGCGATCAATATCGAAGGCGCGGCTGTAGAACGCGAGATGAACAAGACCGTGCTACCGATGATGCATGGCTTTTATAGCTTCGGCACCCTGGCCGGCGCGGGTGTGGGGATGGCCCTGACGGCCTTTGGCGTTGCCGCAACCACCCACATTGTGCTGGCCAGCCTCGTCGCCATTGCACCGATTTTTATAGCGATTAAAGCGATTCCCGACGGCACGGGAAAAAACGCCACCGACGGCTCACACAGCGAAGAGAAAGGCGTCCCCTTCTGGCGTGATGTTCAGTTGCTGCTCATCGGCGTTGTGGTACTGGCGATGGCGTTTGCCGAAGGCTCCGCGAATGACTGGTTGCCGCTGCTGATGGTGGACGGTCATGGGTTCAGCCCAACATCCGGCTCACTGATTTACGCAGGCTTTACCCTTGGGATGACCGTGGGGCGCTTTACCGGCGGCTGGTTTATCGATCGCTACAGCCGCGTGGCGGTGGTGCGCGCCAGCGCCCTGATGGGCGCGCTCGGTATCGGTCTGATCATTTTTGTCGACAGCGCCTGGATTGCCGGTATCTCCGTCGTGCTGTGGGGACTGGGCGCCTCACTCGGCTTCCCGTTAACGATTTCTGCCGCCAGCGACACAGGACCGGACGCGCCAACGCGAGTCAGCGTGGTGGCAACCACCGGTTACCTGGCCTTCCTCGTGGGGCCGCCGCTGCTGGGTTATCTTGGTGAACATTACGGCTTACGTAGCGCCATGCTGGTGGTGCTGGCGCTGGTCCTGCTGGCCGCCGTTGTCGCCAGAGCGGTCGCTAAACCAAATTTAACGACGCAAACTGCGATGGAGAAGGGATAAATGGGTATTAAGTTAATTGCAGTCGATATGGATGGCACCTTTCTGAGCGATCGGAAAACCTATAACCGCGACCGTTTTCTGGCGCAGTATCAGCAAATGAAAGCGCAAGGGATACGTTTTGCGGTTGCCAGCGGCAACCAGTATTACCAGCTTATCTCCTTCTTTCCGGAGATTGCCCATGAAATCTCCTTTGTCGCCGAAAATGGCGGTTGGGTGGTGAGCGAAGGCGAGGATATTTTTAATGGCGATTTGGCGAAGCCAGATTTTACCGCCATCGTCGATCATCTGTTGAGCCGTAACGATGTTGAGATTATCGTCTGCGGTAAAAACAGCGCATATACCCTGAAAAAGTATAACGATGAAATGAAAGCCATTGCGGGCATGTACTACCATCGCCTTGAATTTGTAGATGATTTCTACAATATCAATGACGTATTTTTCAAATTTGGTCTGAACATCTCTGACGATCGGATCCCGGAAATCCAGCGCACGCTCCATGACGCCATTGGCGATATCATGGTCCCCGTGCACACCGGCTACGGCAGCATTGACCTCATTATTCCGGGCGTACATAAAGCGAACGGTTTGCGTCTGCTTCAACAGCGCTGGGGCATTGACGATAGCGAAGTGGTGACGTTTGGCGATGGCGGTAACGACATTGAAATGTTACGCCAGGCGGGTTTCAGCTTTGCCATGGAAAATGCGTCAGACGTTGTGGCGAAAGCCGCAAAATACCGTGCAGGCTCGAATAACAATGAAGGTGTTCTGGACGTCATTGACCGTGTGTTAAAAAACGAAGCGCCTTTTGCCTGATGGCGCGTTGCATGGCAGGTCTGCGGATATCCGCAGGCCTGATGATCAGATTACCCTTCCCGCGTGCTGCCTACATGCTTGTCTTTCAGGAAGATAATCATTAACAGCAACCACAGAATGCCGCTTGCAAGGTTAAACAGACTAAACACTCCGTTCCCGCCGTACAGATAAGCATGCTTACTCAGCTCAATTCCAACGGTAAAGATTAACATCTGGAGCATCCCCATCGCCGCAGAAACGGTGCCTTTGCTCATCTCACTGGCAAACAGGGTCAGACGCACCAGTCCGGCGTTTGCCACGCCAATGCCAAAGGCGTATACGCTCAGACCGGCGGTCATCCACAGATATGCATGCGACGAAACGACGGTGGCCGCCGCGGCGATGAGCAGCCCCAGCACAATCGGCCAGCCGCCCATGACGATCAGTGAACGCACCGTGCGACGTGAGGTCAGACGCGCGAGCACCAGGTTCCCGGCAATCAGTGCGCCAAAAATCGGCACCTGTAACAGGCCGTACTCGTAGCTGCTGAGCTGCTCGCCGCTAATGATGATGATCGGCGACTGGGCAATCCAGGCCAGCAGCGGCAGGCTGACAAATCCCAGCGCCAGCGCGCCCGCCACAAAGCGTCCGTTTTGTAAAACCAGTTTATAATCGCGGCCCAGCGCTTTCAGGGACAATGTCTCGCCAATACGCGTGGCGGTTTCCGGCATCGCATGTTGCAGACCAAAAAACGCGATCGCCGCCAGGACGGCAAACAGCACAAACATACCTTCCCACGGCAGGACATGCACCCAGGCCGCCCCGACCAACGGTCCCAGTAGCGGTGCGATCAGCGCCACATTCGCCATCAGCGCGGTGATTTTGATGCACACCGCCTCTTCAAAGGATTCCTGGATCGCCGCATAGCCCACCGCGCCAATAAAGCACAGGCTGATCCCCTGCAAAAAACGCAGCAGCGTAAATTGTTCAATGTTTTGCGCCAGCAATGTGGCAAGGCAGGTGACAATAAACCAAACCACGCCCGCTAACATCACCGGACGACGGCCAATTCGATCCGACAATGGCCCTAGCAGCCATTGTAAAAACATGCCGCCCGCGAGATAGGCGGTCATAGAGGTCGGCACCCAGTCGATCCCCGCCTGATATTGCTCCACCACCGCCAGCATGCCGGGTTGGATCATGTCATTACCGATATAGGTGGAGAATTCGTAGAGCACCAGACAAAGAGGGAATAGCAGCGCCTGACGTCCCAGACGGGCACCTTGTTGTAAACGATTTTGCATGCAATCTCTTCGATAATAAAAAATCGCGCAAAGTGTAATGAATGTGCGCCGCCTGAGATAGTGAATTATGCGCGGCGATAACAAATTACGCACATTTTTACTTCTTCACGACAGCGCGTACTGTTGGTTTAAGGTTAATCTAACCTGGCGACGTTACCATGGACGATAAATTGCATGTAGTGTCTTAAAATTCCTCATTAAACAGGGAAATAAGACAATCCCTCTTTACCCTGCTGGTGCGGGATTTTATTCTCGGCCTGCATGAGGCATTCGTTAAACGTACTGAGTCTGGATGATATGCTGGAAAATATTAACTATTCGCTGTTCTACCTTATCAATGCCACGCCGGACTCGGCGCCGTGGATGATTTCTCTCGCCATTTTTATCGCCAAAGATTTGATCAATATCGTGCCATTGTTAGCGGTTGTGCTCTGGTTGTGGGGTCCCCGCGAACAGGTCTGCGCCCAGCGCCAGCTGGTCATAAAAATGGCGATAGCTATCGTCGTGAGTCTGCTGGTTTCTTGGGTCATGGGCCATCTGTTCCCGCACGATCGTCCGTTTGTCGATCATATTGGTTACAACTACCTCAAGCATGCGCCTGATGACTCGTATCCCAGCGACCACGGCACGGTGATTTTCACCTTTGCGCTGGCGTTTTTGTTCTGGCACCGTCTCTGGTCCGGTGCGCTGCTGATGGTGATTGCGCTGACCATTGCCTGGTCCCGCGTTTATCTTGGCGTGCACTGGCCGATGGACATGCTAGGCGGACTGCTGGCAGGGATGATCGGTTGCCTGAGCGCCCAGATTCTCTGGCAAAAAATCGGCCCGGAGCTCTATCGCAGCCTGCAAAGCGCTTACCGCATCTGCTTCGCGCTGCCGATTCGCAAAGGCTGGGTACGTGACTAAGTAAAGGAAAAAAGAGTAATATTAAGCACTCTGTAACAGGCAGAGCGCTTAATTATTCGTCCAGGGGAATTATGGAAACACGTCGCGAAGAGCGTATTGGTCAATTGCTGCAGGCACTGAAACGCAGCGATAAACTCCATCTTAAGGAAGCTGCGACCCTGCTGGGCGTCTCTGAAATGACCATTCGTCGCGATCTGAATAACCACAGCGCCCCCGTGGTGCTGTTAGGTGGCTATATTGTGCTGGAACCCCGCAGCGCCAGCCACTATCTGCTCAGCGATCAAAAATCCCGGCTGGTGGAAGAAAAACGACGCGCAGCGCAACGGGCGGCCAGTCTGGTTGAGCCGCATCAGACGCTGTTTTTTGACTGTGGCACCACAACCCCGTGGATCATCGAAGCCATCGATAATGACATCCCCTTTACCGCCGTCTGCTATTCACTGAATACCTTTCTGGCATTACAGGAAAAGCCGCTGTGCCGGGCGATTCTCTGCGGTGGCGAATTCCATGCCAGTAATGCCATATTCAAACCCTTAGATGCTCAGGAAACCCTGAACAATATCTGCCCGGATATTGCTTTTTATTCTGCTGCGGGCGTCCATATCAGTAAAGGTGTGACGTGTTTTAACCTGGAAGAGCTGCCAGTGAAACACTGGGCGATGTCGATGGCGCAACACCATGTGCTGGTGGTGGACCACAGCAAATTTGGCAAAGTTCGCCCGGCACGGATGGGAGAGTTAACGCGCTTTGACGTCATTGTCAGCGATAGCTGTCCTGACGATGAGGTTGTCAGCTTCGCCAAAGCGCAGAAAATAAAGCTGGTGTACTAAACGCAGTATGCCGGATAAGCCTTCGCGTTATCCGGCAGTCAGCAGGCTTAAGAGAACCAGCCGCCGAACCACTGATGGAATTTCATCATGACGAAATCCCACATCCGCCCAAAGAACCCACCCTCTTCGACGGCCTCCATCACAATCAACGGACGCTGTTCAATGGATTTGCCATTCAACTGGAAGTCGATGGTGCCCACCACCTGCCCTTTTTTCAGCGGCGCGGTGAGCTGCGGTTCGGTTAATGTAAAGCTGGCTTTCAGGTTTTTCAGTTGGCCACGCGGGATGGTGACTGAACCGGCTTCGCCCGCGCCCAGATTCACCTCACTCTTATCGCCAAACCAGACGCGCTGAGTCACAAAAGTGGCATCGGGTTTGATTGGCGTGACGGTTTCAAAGAAGCGGAAGCCCCAGGTCAGCAGTTTTTCTGACTCGTTAAAACGGATCCGGTCCGTTTTGGTGCCCAATACGACCGAAATCAGACGCATATCGCCCTGGGTAGCGGATGCGACAAGGTTGTAACGGGCGCCCGCCGTGGTGCCTGTCTTCATTCCATCAACATTGAGGCTGGAGCTCCACAGCAGACGGTTGCGGTTAGGCTGGCGAATCTTGTTAAAGGTGAACTCTTTTTCTTTGTGGATCGCGTATTCTTCCGGCACATCGTGAATCAACGCTTTACCCAGCAGCGCCATATCGCGCGCGGTGCTGAACTGGCCTGGCGCGTCCAGACCGTGGACGGTCTGGAAGGTCGTGTTTGTCAGCCCGAGCCGTTTTGCATAACCGTTCATCAGACCGATAAACGACTCCTGGCTCCCGGCGACATAGTCCGCCAGTGCGATACAGGCGTCGTTACCGGACTGAATGATCACCCCTTTATTGAGGTCGGAGACCGCCACCTGATCGCCCGGCTTCAGGAACATCACCGAGGAGCCACGCAGCGCCGGGTTACCGGTCGCCCAGGCATCTTTGCCAATCGTCACCATATCAGTCAGTTTAATTTTTCCCGCCTTGAGCGCCTGTCCCACCACATAGCTGGTCATGATCTTTGTCAGACTGGCCGGGTCCAGTTTCTCATCGGCATTGCCCTCTGCCAGCACCTTGCCGCTGGCGTAGTCCATTAAAATCCATGCGCGTGCATCCACGCTCGGGACTTCAATGGTTTGTTCCGCCGCCATTACCGTTGGAGCGAAGAGGAATAAAAGTGCTGAACCCGCTGCGAAATTACGAAGGGAAGAAACGTATTGCGTCATAAATGCCACCCGAGTATCCATTCAAAAAATATACGTTATACCACCGTATAATAAGTGCGGTGAGTAATAACGCACTCAGAAGCGTAAGGAAACCGTAAGTTGGTAAAGTTTTTAAAGTTTATGCAATAACGCCTCACAACGCTGCCGTTAAAGCGTTTTTTTCGTTCACTGTTGCGTAAATGTTATGTTTATCTCACCATGTGGAGTGAACGCAGCCTGAGGCTGTCCATTTTTAAGGGGTAATTATGATTACGCTGTGGGGCAGGAATAACTCAACCAACGTCAAAAAAGTGTTGTGGACGCTCGAAGAACTGGAGTTACCGTTTAACCATATTCTGGCAGGAGGCCAGTTTGGTCTGAATCACGATGCAGACTATCTGGCAAAGAATCCGAACGGTCTGGTGCCTTTACTGCAAGATGATGAAAGCGACCTTCTGCTGTGGGAGTCCAATACGATTGTGCGCTATCTGGCTGCGCAATATGGACAGAATCGCCTGTGGGTCGATGCCCCGGCACGCCGCGCGGAAGGCGAGAAATGGATGGACTGGGCAAACCAAACCTTAAGCCCGGCGCACCGTGTCGTGCTTTTTGGTCTGGTTCGAACTCCACCGGAGCAGCGTGACCAGGCCGCTATCGACGCAGGTGCGAAAAAATGTGATGAACTGTTTGCCATTCTCGATGCGGCCCTGGCCAGTCAGCCCTGGTTTTCAGGAAACGCATTTGGCACCGGTGATATCGCCATCGCGCCGTTCGTCTATAACCTGTTCAACGTTGGCCTGACGTGGACACCGCGTCCACATCTGGAACGCTGGTATCAACAGCTTACAGAGCGCCCGGCGTTTCGGAAAACAGTTATGATCCCCGTCAGTTAACCCGATCAACGATGAAGGGGGAGTCACCTCCCCCTGAATGTCAGGCGCTTTCCAGCGTGGAATGCGCCTGGAGAAGCTGAATGCTAAGCGTTAAGGTTGCCAGGCAGGTCTCTAGTTTCTCTGCATTGACAGCAATGAAGGTCGGACAATCGTGGTGTCCACTCATCAGGCACACCGCCGCAGCGGCCAGTGCCCCTTCAGCATGGTGCAGTGCATCCCACTCTTCCTGATCGAGATGCAGATTCAAGCGCAACGATTTATCGTGCAGCTCGCGGTTCAGTTCGAAAAAGTTATCACGCAGATGATCATTCTCGCTGACTGACATGTATCCCTTCGCTTTCCTTAGCTGCAGATACGCCGCGAGGTCTATCCTGGCGTTAATGAGCTTATTCAGCAGGTCGGTTCTCAGTCTGTCAACGAACATACTTCGTTCCTCCTCTTCCAGCCATAGTGCAACTTAATAGTATGGTTGTTTTTTGTACAACATGATGCCTGAGATCAATAATTCACGCGGAATTAACATTATTTACAATTTGGCTATAAGCAAATGATCGCATCGCCCCCTTCTCGGGTGAGATAGCAATACAATTTTTGTGCGGAACTCTGTAGAATCCCTGCCCTGAACATTCCAATAACTGAACAATTTTTAAGCTATGAGCAAAGTAACCCACCAGCCAAAAATCGGCTTCGTTTCCCTCGGTTGCCCGAAGAACCTCGTCGATTCGGAACGCATCCTCACTGAACTGCGTACCGAAGGCTACGATGTTGTCCCGAGCTATGACGACGCCGACATGGTCATCGTCAATACCTGCGGTTTTATCGACAGTGCCGTACAGGAGTCACTGGAAGCGATTGGCGAAGCGCTGAACGAAAACGGCAAAGTGATCGTGACCGGCTGTCTGGGCGCGAAAGAAGACCAGATCCGCGAAGTGCATCCAAAAGTGCTGGAAATCACCGGACCGCATAGCTACGAACAGGTTCTGGAACATGTTCACCATTATGTGCCAAAGCCGAAGCACAACCCGTTCCTGAGCCTGGTGCCGGAACAGGGCGTGAAACTAACGCCGCGTCATTACGCCTATTTGAAAATTTCTGAAGGCTGCAATCATCGCTGCACCTTCTGTATCATTCCGTCCATGCGCGGCGATCTGGTGAGCCGTCCGATCGGCGATGTGCTGAGCGAAGCCAAACGTCTGGTGGATGCGGGCGTCAAAGAGATCCTCGTCATTTCCCAGGATACCTCCGCCTATGGCGTGGACGTGAAGCACCGCACCGGTTTCTATAACGGCGAACCGGTGAAAACCAGCATGGCCAGCCTGTGCGAACAGTTGTCTAAACTGGGCGTCTGGACGCGCCTGCACTATGTTTATCCGTACCCGCATGTAGACGACGTCATCCCACTGATGGCGCAAGGCAAGATCTTGCCCTATCTGGATATCCCGCTGCAACACGCCAGCCCGCGCATTCTTAAGCTGATGAAGCGTCCAGGCTCTGTTGACCGTCAACTGGCGCGCATCAAACAGTGGCGCGAAATCTGTCCGGAACTGACCCTGCGTTCCACGTTTATCGTCGGTTTTCCGGGCGAAACGGAAGAAGATTTCCAGATGCTTCTCGACTTCCTGAAAGAAGCGCGACTCGACCGTGTGGGCTGCTTTAAATACAGCCCGGTAGAAGGCGCAACCGCCAACGAACTGGCGGATCAGGTGCCGGAAGAGGTGAAAGAAGAGCGCTGGAACCGCTTCATGCAACTGCAACAGCAGATCTCCGCTGAACGCCTGCAGGAAAAAGTGGGACGCGAAATTCTGGTTATTATCGATGAAGTTGATGAAGAAGGCGCCATCGGTCGCAGTATGGCAGACGCACCGGAAATCGACGGCGCGGTCTATCTGAACGGTGAAACTCACGTGAAGCCCGGCGACGTTGTCCGTGTAAAAGTGGAAAACGCCGACGAGTATGACCTTTGGGGCACCCGCGTTTAACCCTGCCCACAAGCCGGATAAGGCATATATGCCGCCATCCGACAATGCCTGATGACGACGCTGACGCGTCTTATCAGGCCTACAAATCTGAAACTGTATCGCCATCCGGCATTGCCTGACGACGACGCTAACGCGTCTTATCAGGCCTACACGTCACCAGGTTCACCCTTTTATTTTCGGATCCAGCGCGTCACGCAGACCATCGCCTAACAGGTTAAACGCCAGAACCGTCAGGAAAATCGCCACCGCAGGGAACAGCGCCACATGCGGGGCAATCACCATATCCGCCCGCGCTTCATTCAGCATCGCCCCCCACTCTGGCGTCGGCGGCTGCGCCCCCAGTCCGAGGAACGACAGACTTGCCGCTGAGATGATCGACGTCCCGATACGCATGGTAAAAAAGACCACGATCGATGACACTGTTCCAGGCAGGATATGGCTGAAAATAATGGTCGCATCGCTGGCACCAATACTGCGCGCCGACTCAATAAACGTCTGCTGTTTCAGTACCAGCGTATTGCCGCGCACCAGACGCGCAAACGCCGGTATCGAGAAAATCGCCACTGCGATAATCACATTGGCAATGCCGCTGCCCAGCACCGCCACCACCGCAATCGCCAGCAGGATCCCCGGAAAGGCAAACAACACATCGCAGATGCGCATAATGAGTCGATCCCACCAGCCCTCATAATAGCCTGCCAGTAATCCGAGGACAGTGCCAATCACCGCGCCAATCAACACCGCAAACACCCCTGCCGCCAGCGAGATTTGCGCCCCAACCAGCACCCGGCTGAAGATATCCCTGCCCAGCGAGTCCACGCCGAACCAGTGCATCATCGACGGCCCGTCATTTAACCGGTCGTAATCGAAATAGTTTTCGGCGTCGAAAGGCGTCAACATGCGAGCGAAGATAGCCACCAGAATCAGTAGCAGCACAAACAGACCGGCAATCAGCGCCATATGCTGACGACGAAAACGCCGCCAGAATTCAAGCCAGGGCGTGCGTACCCGATCGGGTTTCACCATCGGCATGGCATCTAAAATCGCCTGACGGCGCCAGTTGAACAATCGCATCCTTACTTGTACCTGATAGCCGGGTTAATGGCGGCATACAATACATCCACCACTAAGTTGATAAGTATAAATTCCAGCGAGAACAGCAGGACTTCTGCCTGAATCACCGGATAGTCACGCATCTCGACGGAGTCCACCAGCAGACGCCCCAATCCGGGCCAGTTAAACACCTTCTCCACGACGATAGAACCGCCGAGCAAAAAGCCGAACTGTAATCCCATCATGGTGACAACCGGGATCATCGCGTTGCGCAGGCCGTGCTTGAGCACCACCCACGTTTCACTGACCCCTTTCGCCCGGGCGGTGCGCATGTAATCTTCGCTCAGGACATCAACGAAAGAAGCGCGCGTGAAGCGCGCCATCACCGAGGCCACCGCCGCCCCCAAGGTGATGGATGGCAAAATGTAGTGCTGCCAGCTATCCGCTCCGACGGTGGGCAACCAGCCTAATTCCACGGAGAAGATCTGCATTAACAGCATGCCCAGGGCGAACGCCGGAAAAGAGATCCCGGTGACCGCAAGCGTCATGCTGAGACGGTCCGGCCAGCGGTTTCGCCATACCGCCGCCACAATCCCCGCCGCCATCCCGAACAGAACGGCCCAGACCATGCTGGTCAGGGTCAGCCACAGCGTGGGCATAAACCGGCTGGCGATCTCCTCTGAGACCGGTCGCCGGGAAACCATCGACAGGCCAAAATCCCCCTGCAATACGTTGGTCATGTAATGCCAGAACTGGACGTGCAGCGGCCGATCAAGACCGAGTTGCTGGCGAACCAGTTCAATCACCTGCGCGTCGGCTTCCGGCCCGGCAATCAGTCGCGCCGGATCGCCTGGCAACAGGTGAACAAATAGAAATACCAGCACGGCCACAATAAACAGGGTGGGAATCAACCCCAGCAGGCGCTTAAGGACATAGTTAAGCATCAGGTTCCTTTGCTTACTTCAAGTCGGCATCGTCGAAGCTGAATCCGGTGTCTGGCATAATCCAAAATCCGGTCAGCTTATTACTGTGCGCCGAGACCAGTTTCTCTACCACCAGCGGGATCCACGGCGACTCTTTCCAAAGGGTATCCTGCACCTCTTTGTATAACCGCGCTTTTTCCTTCGGATCGGTGGTTTTCAGGGCAGCAGAGAGATCGGCATCAACCTGTTTGTTGCTGTAAAACGCCGTATTAAACAGCGTCGGCGGCCAGTTCTGTGAGGCAAACAGCGGCGACAGCGCCCAGTCCGCTTCGCCCGTCGAGGCCGACCAGCCGGTGTAGAACATTCTCACACCGCTCTCTTTCTGCCCTTTCCCCTCAACTTCTGAGGCGCGTTGCCCAGCGTCCATCGCCGTCACCTGAACTTTAACACCCACCTGCGCCAGTTGCTGTTGGGTAAACTGCAATACTTTCTGGGCGGTGCTGTGATTGTGCGATGACCACAGCGTGGTATTAAAACCGTTCGGGTAGCCAGCTTCTTTCAGCAGTTCGCGGGCTTTCGCCGGATTGTAAGGCCAGGGCGTGTAGCTTTGCGCGTAAGCAATGGCTGGAGGAACCACGCCGGTTGCGGGCGTTGCGTAGCCGGCAAATGCCACTTTCACCAGCGCCTGGCGGTTGATCGCGTAGTTGAGCGCCTCACGGACCTTCGGATTGTCGAACGGTTTTTGCGTCACATTCATACTGATATAGCGCTGCATGATTGACGGGCTGGCGACCAGCTGCAGATTTTTGTTTTTCTCCAGCAGCGCCGCCTGTTCGTAAGGAATGGGGAAAGCAAACTGCGCTTCACCGGTTTGCAGCATCGCCGCACGGGTGTTGTTATCGGTGACCGGACGCCAGGTGATGGAGTCCAGCTTCGGTAATCCCGGCTGCCAGTAGCCGGCAAATTTCTTCACCTTCACAAAATCCGTTTGATTCCAGGTATCCAGCGTGTATGGGCCAGTACCAACCGGGTGAAAGCCGATTTCTTTGCCATATTTCGCCAGCGCCGCCGGTGAGATCATCGCCGTCGCCGGGTGCGCCAGAATATTGATAAACGCCGAGAACGGCTGTTTCAGGGTGATTTTTACCGTTGCCGGATCCACCGCTTCCGTTTTGGCGATGTTTTTATACAGGTTATAGCGTTTAAGGCTGTTGTCCGGATTGCTGGCCCGATCGAGGTTGATTTTCACCGCGTCCGCGTTGAAGTCAGTCCCATCCTGGAACTTCACCCCCTGACGCAGTTTGAGGGTATACACCAGCCCATCATCCGAGACGGTGTAGCTTTCCGCCAGCACGTTTTGCAGCTTCATCTCTTTATCAAGACCGAAAAGTCCCTGATAAAACGACTTCGCCACCTGCTGTGACAGGGTGTCATTCGCATCGTAAGGATCGAGCGTGGTGAAATTGGATCCGACGGCCACCACCAGATCTTTTGCTGCAAACGCCGGTGACGCGGCCAGTATGGTCGTCGCGCCTACTGCCAACAGCCAATGTCGGGCTTCTACTCTTGTCATCATTTTTCTCCTGAACCCTGTCTGAATGTTATAAGCGCATGAGCGCATTTTGTTGTTGCGGACGCGCGACGTAGTGCCCGGGTCCGACGAGCTGTAATGAAACAGGTGCAGGCGCTTCACCACGCCGATAAATATTGCTGGGCAGATCGTCCGACAGCAGTACCCGCTGCGGACGACGATAGCCGGGATCCGCAACCGGAACCGCAGACATTAACTTGCGGGTGTACGGATGCTGAGGATTTTCAAACAGCGCGGCGCGGGGACCAATCTCAACAATCTGCCCCATGTGCATCACCGCTACCCGATGGCTGATACGCTCGACCACCGCCATATCATGCGAGATAAACAGCCAGGCAATGCCCAGATCACGCTGTAAATCGAGCAGCAAATTGATTATCTGTCCACGAATCGACACATCCAGCGCAGAGACCGACTCGTCGGCAATGATCACTTTTGGGTTCAGCGCCAGTGCGCGTGCAATACAGATTCGCTGGCGCTGCCCGCCTGAAAACTCGTGCGGATAGCGCCACGCGTGTTCAGGACGCAGGCCAACGCGCTCCAGCAGCCACGACACGCGTTCAGCCGCAGCCTTCCCCTCTAAAAGCCGGTGCACGCGCAGCGGTTCCATAATGGAGTAGCCAACGGTTTGCCGCGGATCCAGCGAAGCGTAAGGATCCTGGAAAATAAACTGAATATCGCGGCGCAAGGGCTGTAACTGGCTGTCTGACAGCGTATCAATTCGCTGCCCGTTAAAGGTAATCTCACCGGATTGCGACGCCACCAGCCGCAGCAATGCGCGTCCGGTGGTGGATTTACCGCAGCCCGACTCGCCAACCAGCGATAACGTCTCACCGGGCCAGAGATCAAAACTGACATTTTCTACCGCGTGAACTTCGCGCGTCACACGGTTCAGAATGCCGCTGCGCAATGGGAAACGGGTGACCAGGTTACGCACCTTTAAAATGGGTTCCCCCTCAACCACCGTATTTTGTTCGGTCGGACGTTCACATTTTTCCGACTCGTTCAGTGAGTTCCGCGAAAAACGGCGCGGATACGCCAGACCTTTCATCGACCCCAGTTGCGGTACGGCAGCCAACAACGATTGCGTATAAGGATGTTGTGGCGCGCGGAAGATCTGTTCAACGCTGCCCGTTTCAACGCCTTCGCCCTGATACATCACCAGTACGCGGTCGGCGACATCCGCCACCACGCCCATATCGTGAGTGATGAAAATCACCCCCATCGACATCTCTTGTTGCAGGACTTTGATCAGTTGCAGGATCTGCGCCTGAACCGTGACATCCAGCGCGGTCGTTGGCTCATCGGCAATCAGCACCGCCGGACGGCAGGAGAGCGCCATCGCAATCATTACGCGCTGGCGCATCCCGCCGGAAAGCTGGTGGGGATAACGCGAAAGAATCGCTTTTGCCTCCGGGATCCGCACCTGTTCGAGCATCCGTCTGGCTTCTTCCATGGCTTCTTCGCGTCCCGCCCCCTGATGCAGGCGAATGGACTCGGCAATTTGCTCTCCTACGGTAAAGACCGGATTCAGTGAGGTCATGGGCTCCTGGAAAATCATGGCGATATCCGCGCCACGTATCCGCTGAAGCTGTGCAGTGCGCTGTTCGCCCAGTTCAATCACTTCGCGGTTACGTCGACGCAGCAGCATCTGATCGCACTGAACCTCACCGCCCGACGGTTCAAGCAATCGCATCAGCGACAGCGCGGTCACCGATTTTCCTGAGCCGGATTCACCGACAATCGCCAGCGTTTCTCCACGCCGGAGACGAAACGACAGATTCCGCACCGCCTCGGTACGCTGCCCATCCTGCGAAAAGGCGATATTCAGATTGCTGACAGCCAGCACATCGCTGACATCAAGCTCGTCACTGTGTGGCAACGCTGTCCCCTTGTTCCCGGTAGATCCCGGTCGTGGGTGTATCTCCGGCATAACCCCAGGCCCGATACATCCCTTCACTGTTAAATGGCAAAGCGACATTGCCCTCATGATCGACGGCAATCAATCCACCGCTGCCGCCTAACGCCGGCAGTTTTTCCATCACTACTCGTTCGCAGGCTTCCGACAGGCTCAGACCGCCGTAGTCCATCAATGCGGCGATATCATAGGCCGCCAGCGTCCGGATAAAGACTTCACCAGTGCCGGTACAGGAGACCGCCACGCTGGCATTATTGGCATAGCAGCCTGCCCCCACCAGCGGGCTGTCACCGACGCGGCCGGGAAGTTTATTGGTCATTCCACCCGTTGACGTCGCTGCCGCCAGATTGCCATCCACATCCAGCGCCACCGCGCCAACGGTTCCCATCTTCTTACCTTCATCCAGCGGTGCGCCGCTGTGATCCAGCACCGTTTCACCGTTCTCACGCGCTGCCAGTAACTGCTCAAAACGTTCAGGTGTGGAAAAAAGGTCTGGCGAGACAAGTTCCATCCCCTGTGCGGCGGCGAATTTTTCAGCGCCGGCACCGATCATCATCACATGCGGACTGCGTTCCATGACCAGCCGTGCGGCGAGTACCGGATTACGCAGATGACTAACACCCGCCACCGCCCCGGCCATCAGGGTGTTGCCATCCATCACGCAGGCATCCAGTTCATGGGTTTCGTCGCGGGTATAGACGGCGCCAATCCCGGCATTAAACAGCGGACACTCCTCAAGCAACCGCACGGCTTCCGTCACGACATCCAGCGCACTTTCACCCGCTTCCAGCATCTTTTGTCCGGCTTCAACAATATCTGAAAGCGCCTGGATATAGCGTAACTCCAGCTCCTGGCTCATCTGCGCCCGGGTTATCGCCCCGGCGCCACCGTGAATTGCAATAACTGCTTTGCCCATGTGTGTTATCCATCTTCTACAAATATCAGAATTATGTAGAGTTATTGATTCGATTTTTGAATATAGAAAGATGTGATTAGCATGTAAAGCATTCGCCTTGTTCCTGAGTCCGAGGTGGCATACAGTCCCCTGCCATTTTCTGACATAATAGACGGATTCGATTTTGCCCCGCAGGAGTGTTTTCATGGAATTTACCGCCGGACTGATGCCGCTGGAAACGGCCCTCACCGAAATGTTATCGCGTGTTACCCCACTTACCGCCGTAGAGACGCTGCCACTGGTTCAGTGTTTTGGCCGTATTCTGGCAAGCGACGTGGTCTCGCCGTTGGATGTTCCGGGGTTCGATAACTCGGCGATGGACGGTTACGCGGTGCGTATGGACGATCTCGCCGCCGGGCAACCGCTGCCGGTCGCCGGTAAAGCATTCGCCGGACAGCCCTTTCAGGGAGAATGGGCTGCGGGAACCTGCCTGCGCATTATGACCGGCGCGCCGGTTCCGGCGGGCTGTGACGCGGTCGTGATGCAGGAGCAAACGGAACAGACTGACTCAGGCGTTCGCTTCACCGCTGACGTGCGCGCCGGGCAAAATATCCGCCGCCGCGGTGAAGATATCAGCGAAAATGCAGTGGTATTCCCCGCAGGCACGCGTCTGACCACGGCTGAATTACCGGTGCTGGCGTCTCTCGGCATTGCCGATGTGCAGGTAGTGCGCAAAGTTCGCGTTGCGCTGTTCTCGACCGGGGATGAACTACAGTTGCCCGGTCAACCGCTTGGTGACGGTCAGATTTATGATACCAACCGCCTGGCCGTGCATCTGATGCTACAACAGTTGGGGTGTGACGTTATCAATTTAGGCATTATTCGTGACGATCCGAACGCCCTGCGCACGGCGTTTGTTGAAGCCGACAGCCAGGCGGACGTGGTGATAAGCTCCGGCGGCGTGTCGGTAGGTGAAGCAGATTACACCAAAACCATTCTCGAAGAGTTGGGCGAAATCGCGTTCTGGAAGCTGGCCATCAAGCCGGGTAAACCATTCGCGTTCGGGAAGCTGAGCAACAGTTGGTTCTGCGGGCTGCCGGGTAACCCGGTTTCCGCGGCCCTGACGTTCTACCAGTTGGTTCAGCCGCTGCTGGCGAAACTGAGTGGTAACAGTGCCTGTGGTTTACCGCCACGCCAGCGAGTACGCGCCGCATCGCGCCTGAAAAAAACGCCAGGCCGTCTCGACTTCCAGCGCGGCGTATTGCAACGCACCGCTAACGGCGAGCTCGAAGTGAGCAGCACGGGGCATCAGGGCTCACATATCTTTAGCTCATTCAGCCTCGGGAACTGCTTTATCGTGCTGGAGTGCGATCGCGGTAATGTTGAGGTGGGCGAATGGGTGGAAGTCGAACCCTTTAACGCGCTGTTCGGAGGACTCTGATGGCGGAACTCAGCGATCAGGAGATGCTGCGCTACAATCGGCAAATTATTCTGCGCGGCTTTGACTTTGACGGCCAGGAGGCGCTGAAAGCGGCGAAGGTGTTAATTGTCGGCCTGGGCGGACTGGGCTGTGCGGCCTCGCAGTATCTCGCCAGCGCCGGTGTTGGTTACCTGACGCTGCTGGATTTCGATACCGTGTCGCTGTCTAACCTGCAGCGCCAGACGCTGCACAGCGATGCGACTATCGGTCAGGCGAAAGTGGATTCAGCCTGTGAAGCGCTACGCCGTATTAATCCGCATATCGCCATTAAACCGGTTAATGCGCTGCTGGAGGAGCCGGCTATCCGGTCGCTCATCGCCGAACACCATCTGGTGCTGGACTGCACGGACAACGTCGCCATTCGTAATCAGCTCAACGCCGGTTGTTATGCGGCAAAAGTGCCGCTGATTTCCGGTGCGGCCATTCGTATGGAGGGCCAGATTACTGTTTTCACTTATCAGGACGGTGAGCCCTGCTATCGCTGTCTGAGTCGGCTGTTTGGCGAAAACGCCTTAACCTGCGTGGAGGCGGGAGTAATGGCGCCGCTGATCGGCGTGATTGGGTCGCTACAGGCGATGGAGGCAATTAAACTGCTGGCGCAGTATGGTCAGCCAGCCGCGGGAAAAATCGTGATGTACGATGCGATGACCTGCCAGTTCCGCGAAATGAAACTCATGCGGCATTCTGGCTGCGAGGTGTGCGGGAAAGTATCATCCTGATGAGATTCCAGGCCTGATAAGCGTAGCGCCATCAGGCAATGACGGCGCGAATTGCCGGATGACGGCGTTGCCTTATCCGGCCTACAGCTGGAGCCGATCAGAGAGAGGTTCGCCCAAAGGCACTCTGCCAGTCGTGCTCAAACTTTGCCACCGCCGCGTCCACCGCCGGAGAGCTAATCAACTGCTGTGCAACGTCGAGCGGTAAGGTGATGGATTCGCAACCCGCCAGCAGACAATCCAGCGCCTGACGCGGCGTTTTAAAGCTTGCCGCCAGCACTTTCGCATGCGGTGCATGCATCTTCAGTAAATTCTGCAAATCGGTGACGGTCTGAATGCCATCGCCACCCTGGGCATCTACGCGGTTCACGTAAGGCGCAACATACTCCGCTCCCGCCAGCGCCGACAATAAGCCCTGCGCGGCGCCATAAACCGCCGTTCCCAGCGTCGGGATACCTTCTGCCTTCAGCATCTTGATTGCCGCCAGGCCTTCCGCGGTGACTGGCACTTTCACCACGATGTCGGCAATAATGCCGCGCAGTTTACGTGCATCGTTCACCATTCCTTCCGCGGTGGTCGCCATCACCTGTGCGAATAAACGCCCCTGCCCGCCCATCGCGTCATGGAGTTCAGGCAGTAAAACGTCCAGTGTTTTTTTACCTGCCGCCACAATGCTCGGGTTAGTGGTCACGCCCGCCAGCGGAAAAATCCGCGCCAGCCTCTTCACGGCCTCGACATCGGAGGTATCGAGATAGAGTTCCATAGTCATTCCTCAATAAATAGTTTGCATGAATGAAAGATATCACGGCTAAACCGCTCTGTTAGTTGACGCACATCAACATAACTTTCATTCGAAAGTTATTTAATCTTTATACGAAACAAATGAGGCCGTTTATGATTTTCAATATTCAGCGCTACTCCACACATGATGGCCCGGGCATTCGCACCGTCGTCTTCCTGAAAGGCTGCTCCCTGGGCTGTCGCTGGTGTCAGAATCCGGAAAGCCGGGCGCGCACACAGGATCTGATGTTTGATGCGCGCTTATGCCTGGAAGGCTGTGAGCTTTGCGCACAGGCTGCGCCTGACGTCATCGAACGCGCACTGAACGGTCTCCTCATTCATCGCGAAAAACTGACGGACGATCACGTTGCCCGCCTGACCGACTGTTGCCCGACCCAGGCGTTAACCGTCTGCGGTGAAGCCAGAAGCGTGGAGGACATTATGACCACAGTTCTGCGCGATAAACCTTTCTATGACCGCAGCGGCGGTGGTATGACGCTTTCCGGCGGCGAACCGTTTATGCAACCGGAACTGGCCGCTGCGTTATTCAAAGCCAGCCATGAGGCCGGCGTTCACACGGCGGTAGAAACCTGTCTGCACGTACCATGGAAATACATTGAACCGTCTCTGCCTTATATTGATCTGTTCCTGGCGGATTTAAAACATGTCGCCGATGCGCCATTTAAGCAATGGACAGATGGCAGTGCGTCACGCGTGCTCGATAACCTGAAAAAACTCGCGTCGGCAGGGAAGCAGATCATCATCCGCGTCCCGCTGATTCAGGGCTTTAACGCCAGTGAAGAGGATATTCAGGCCATTACCGATTTTGCCGCCGATGAACTGCGTGTCCATGAGATTCACTTTCTGCCCTACCACACGCTGGGCATCAATAAATACCATTTACTTAACCAACCCTACAACGCGCCGGATAAACCGCTGGATGCCCCGGAACTGCTTGCCTTCGCGCAGCAGTACGCCTGCTCGAAAGGTTTGACCGCGACTTTACGAGGATAATTCCATGACCCAACTGAAACTGGATACGCTCAGCGACCGCATTAAAGCGCATAAAACCGCGCTGGTACATATTGTCAAACCACCGGTTTGTACCGAACGTGCGCAGCATTACACCGAAATGTACCAGCAGCATCTGGACAAACCCATTCCGGTACGCCGCGCCCTGGCGCTGGCACACCATCTGGCGAAGCGAACTATCTGGATCAAGCACGATGAACTGATCATCGGCAACCAGGCGAGCGAAGTCCGCGCCGCGCCTATTTTCCCGGAATATACCGTTTCGTGGATTGAAAAAGAGATCGATGACCTGGCAGACCGACCGGGTGCGGGTTTTGCCGTTAGCGAAGACAATAAACGCGTCCTGCACGCAGTGTGTCCGTGGTGGCGCGGTCAGACCGTGCAGGATCGCTGCTACGGCATGTTTACCGATGAGCAAAAAGGATTGCTGGAAACCGGGATTATTAAAGCCGAAGGTAATATGACCTCCGGTGACGCACACCTGGCGGTGAATTTCCCGCTGCTGCTGGAAAAAGGCATTGACGGCCTGCGGGAAAAAGTGGCAGAGCGTCGTTCACGCATCAACCTGACCGTTCTTGACGACCTGCATGGCGAACAGTTTCTGAAAGCGATTGATATCGTGCTGGTGGCTGTCAGCGAGCACATTCTGCGTTTCGCTGAACTGGCTCGTAAGATGGCAGAGACAGAAACCCGTGAACATCGCCGCGACGAACTGCTGGCAATGGTGGAAAACTGCGAAGTTATCGCGCATCAGCCGCCGCAAACCTTCTGGCAGGCGCTGCAATTGTGCTATTTCATCCAGTTGATTTTACAAATTGAGTCCAACGGTCACTCGGTCTCGTTCGGTCGTATGGACCAGTATCTTTATCCGTTCTACCGCCGTGATGTCGAACTGAACCAGACGCTGGATCGTGAACACGCCATTGAACTGCTGCATAGCTGCTGGCTGAAGCTGCTGGAAGTGAACAAAATCCGCTCCGGCTCGCACTCCAAGGCGTCAGCGGGTAGCCCGCTATATCAGAACGTCACCATTGGCGGGCAAAACCTGGTCAACGGTCAGGCGATGGATGCGGTCAATCCTCTCTCTTATGCGATTCTTGAGTCCTGCGGTCGTCTGCGTTCCACCCAGCCTAATCTGAGCGTGCGTTATCATGCGGGAATGAGTAACGATTTCCTCGACGCCTGTGTGCAGGTCATTCGCTGCGGCTTTGGCATGCCAGCCTTCAATAACGATGAAATTGTGATTCCTGAATTCATTAAGCTCGGCATTGAACCACAGGACGCCTACGATTATGCAGCGATCGGCTGCATCGAAACCGCTGTGGGCGGTAAGTGGGGCTACCGCTGTACCGGTATGAGTTTTATCAACTTTGCCCGCGTGATGCTGGCTGCACTGGAAGGCGGTCGTGACGCCACCAGCGGGAAAGTGTTCCTGCCGCAGGAAAAAGCGCTCTCCGCAGGGAATTTCAGCAACTTTGATGAAGTCATGGCGGCATGGGATAACCAGATTCGCTACTACACCCGTAAATCGATTGAAATTGAGTATGTGGTCGACACCATGCTGGAAGAGAACGTGCATGACATTCTCTGCTCGGCGCTGGTCGATGACTGTATTGAACGGGCAAAAAGCATCAAGCAAGGCGGCGCGAAGTATGACTGGGTTTCGGGTCTGCAGGTGGGCATCGCCAACCTCGGCAATAGCCTCGCAGCCGTGAAAAAGCTGGTCTTTGAACAGGGCGTTATCGGTCAACAACAACTGGCCGCCGCGCTGGCAGACGATTTTGACGGTCTGACGCACGAACAGTTACGTCAGCGCTTAATCAACGGCGCGCCAAAGTATGGCAACGACGATGACAGCGTCGACACCCTGCTGGCGCGTGCATACCAGACCTACATTGATGAACTGAAACAGTACCATAACCCACGCTACGGACGCGGTCCGGTGGGCGGCAATTACTACGCGGGAACCTCGTCTATCTCGGCTAACGTACCGTTCGGCGCCGCAACAATGGCCACCCCTGACGGCCGTAAAGCGCATACGCCGCTGGCGGAAGGGGCAAGCCCGGCTTCCGGCACCGATCATCTTGGCCCTACGGCCGTCATTGGCTCAGTCGGCAAACTGCCTACCGGTTCGATTCTGGGCGGCGTACTGTTGAACCAAAAGCTCAACCCGGCAACGCTGGAGAATGAGTCTGATAAACAGAAGCTGATGATCCTGCTGCGCACCTTCTTCGAGGTGCATAAAGGCTGGCACATCCAGTACAACATCGTGTCGCGCGAAACGTTGCTGGAGGCGAAAAAACATCCGGATCAGTATCGTGATCTGGTGGTCCGTGTAGCCGGTTACTCCGCTTTCTTCACCGCGCTGTCACCGGACGCCCAGGACGATATTATCGCCCGTACTGAACATATGTTGTAATGTGCCCCCGTAGGCCGGATAAGACGCTTATGCGTCTTATCCGGCCTACACATCCCCCTCCACCGCTTTCATTCGAAATAAATTTGTGCTTCAGGTCACATTGTTATTAGAATGTTACTGTTTGCAGTAACCTTCAGGAGCGCAGTGTATGACCGTTAAAGTTATCGTCACCGACATGGACGGAACTTTTCTCGACGACGCCAAAAAGTACGATAAAGCACGTTTTCTGGCGCAGTATCAGGAGCTGAAAAAGCGCGACATTGAGTTTGTGGTCGCCAGCGGCAATCAGTATTTCCAGCTCATCTCTTTCTTCCCCGAACTCAAAGACGAGATCTCTTTTGTGGCCGAAAACGGCGCGCTGGTGTTTGAGCATGGCAAGCAGCTCTTTCACGGCGAACTGACTCGCCATGAATCACAGGTGGTGATGGGCGAGCTACTGAAAGACAAACAGCTCAACTTTGTGGCGTGCGGCCTGCACAGCGCCTATGTGAGTGAAAACGCGCCGGAAGCGTTTGTCGCGCTGATGGCAAAACACTATCACCGCCTTCAGCCGGTTAAGGACTATCACGGCATCGACGATGTGCTGTTTAAGTTCTCGCTGAATCTGCCGGACCAGCAAATCCCGTTGGTTATCGATCATTTACATACCGCGCTGGACGGTATTATGAAACCGGTAACCAGCGGCTTTGGCTTTATTGATCTGATCATACCGGGTCTGCACAAAGCCAACGGCATCAGCCGTCTGCTGAAACGCTGGAACCTGTCGCCAAAGAACGTGGTGGCGATTGGCGACAGCGACAACGATGCGGAAATGCTGAAAATGGCGCACTACGCTTTCGCGATGGCCAATGCCGCCGACAGTATCAAAGCGATTTCTCGTTACCAGACGGATGACAATAATCACCAGGGCGCGCTGAAAGTGATTCAGGCCGTTCTGGATAACACTGCCCCCTTCAACGTCTGATGTTAAAAACCGGGATGTCCTGTCCCGGTTCTGTTTTCTTTCTCATCCTGCGCTACAGCTCAAGTTTTTAAACTTGCATTAACTTTTTTATAACCTATATTGTCATATGTAATTAAGATGAGTTTCGAATGAAAGTTACATGAGGTGGTTATGGCTCTTACCTTTACAAGCGACACATTACCCGCCGATCACAAAGCGGCGATCCGGCAGATGAAGCAAGCGCTGCGGGCGCAACTCGGCGATGTCCGGCAAATCGTTAATCAGCTTAGTGACGCCATCGCCACCCGCGTGGCGGAAATCAATGCGCTCAAAGCCCAGGGCGCCCCCGTATGGCCTGAGCTGGCGTATGACGATATCAAAACCGGCCTAATCACCGAACAGCAGCGCGAACTGATTAAACGTCGCGGTTGTGCGGTCATCAAAGGTCACTTCCCTCGTGAACAGGCGCTGGCGTGGGATCAATCGATGCTCGATTACCTCGATCGCAACCATTTTGACGAGGTGTACAAAGGGCCGGGCGATAACTTTTTTGGCACGCTCACCGCCTCCCGCCCGGAAATCTATCCCATCTACTGGTCGCAGGCGCAAATGCAGGCGCGTCAGAGCGAAGAGATGGCAAACGTGCAATCATTTCTCAATCGTCTGTGGACGTTTGAAAGTGAAGGTAAACAGTGGTTCAACCCGGATGTGAGCGTGATCTATCCGGATCGTATCCGCCGCCGTCCGCCTGGCACCACGTCGAAAGGGCTGGGTGCGCACACTGACTCCGGCGCGCTGGAACGCTGGTTGCTCCCGGCCTATCAGCGCGTCTTCGCCCACGTGTTTAACGGCAATCTGGCGAAATACGATCCGTGGCAGGCAGCGCATCGTACGGAGGTGGAAGAATATACGGTGGATAACACCACTAAATGCTCCGTCTTTCGCACGTTCCAGGGCTGGACCGCGCTGTCCGACATGCTGCCCGGTCAGGGCTTACTGCATGTCGTCCCTCTTCCGGAAGCGATGGCGTATGTGCTGTTACGTCCCCTGCTTGATGACGTTCCTGACGATGAATTATGCGGGGTGGCGCCGGGCCGCGTGCTGCCGGTTTCCGAAAAATGGCATCCGCTGTTAATCGAAGCGTTAACAAGCATTCCGGCGCTTGAAGCGGGCGATTCTGTCTGGTGGCATTGCGATGTGATTCACTCCGTCGCGCCGGTTGAAAACCAGCAGGGCTGGGGAAATGTGATGTACATTCCTGCGGCCCCGCTGTGCGAGAAGAATCTGGCCTATGCGCAGAAGGTGAAAGCCGCGCTGGAAACCGGCGCATCACCCGGGGATTTCCCGCGTGAAAACTATGAAATGCACTGGGAAGGACGCTTCACGCTGGACGATTTAAACATCCACGGCAAACGCGCCCTGGGAATGATTTAACGGTCATACAGCCCTTCCCGTTCGACGGCGGTGCGTCTGGTGCCTGGACGTATCCGCCGTACGGATTCACGTACCGCCAGTTGTCCGTGTAAAAGTAACGATCCACAAGGGGCTTCCGGGCGAATCAACCGTTGTTGCAACATCTGCACTGCTTCCGTTCCCAGTTCATCACGCGGCACATGCACTGCAGTTAAGGGCACATCCTGAATGGCGGCCAGATTAAACCCGTCAATGCTCATCACCGAGACATCCTGCGGCACCCGCAACCCACGCCGTTGTAGCGCGCTGATGGTTCCTGCTGCCATAAAGTCGCCGCCGACCAGAAACGCGGTGGGTAAGGGCTTTTCACCCTGCTCCTCCAGCCAGGCGCTGACCCTTTCGTCTGTCTCTTTGGCGCTAAAACTCGGGACGGTGATCAGATCCCGACCGTCCTGAAAACGCAGATTATGGTTTTTCCATGCCTCGCGAATGCCCGCCAGTCGCAGTTCCATCGTGTAGCGCCGCAGGCACATCACATTCACCACCGCCCGGTGCCCCATATCAAACAGATAGCGCGCGGCAAACTGGCCTATCAGACGATGATCCGGAGCGATGGAAGGCAAGCGCATGCGCTCGTCAAGACAATTAATCAACACACAAGGTTTGGCAAAATCTGCCGCCAGATCGTGAATATGAGGATCGTCAATCCCCAGCAGGATTGCGGCCTGGGTTTCCGCTTCATTCATCCGCGCCAGAAACAGGTTGGCATCGCTGTCATTTTCTTCCAGCGCGCAGTAGCGCAGCCGCACTTCATGGGGGGAAAGCGCCTTGTTCAGACTCTGGATCACCCGGTAGTAGAAGATGTCGGAACGTTCATCAAACGCCCGCTGCGGCGCAAAAACAATCAGACTGTTCAGCAGCATACGCCCGGCCGCCATCCCGTCCATTACGCCCAGTTCACGGGCACAGGCCAGTACCTTCTGCCGGGCCTTTTCACTGGTATTGGCTTTTCCGGCCAATACCCGCGAAACAGTACTGGCTGACAGGCCGCTGCGGGAGGCAATTTCCGCGATTTTAAGCTTTTTATCCATTTTGTGATCTACCTCCTTTTTGAAAATGAAAGAATTTTCATAAGTCTTAACCCCCAATATTACTGGCGTTATACAGGTAAAAATACACCAAAACGAACAATCATGAAAAAACTTGCATAAATTGCGCTATTGCCAGCTCTTTTTCTGCCCTACTCTAAATTGGCCTGACAACTTCCATACTAGTTATCAGACATGAAGATTGAAAAACAAATAGTTATCAAACAAATAAAAAACCTGTATGACAACTCACGGATTGAGTGAGTGCTCCCCCTACAAACCGTCTTGTGGAGAATTCTATGAGCCAAGGCATAAACAATGAGATGGCGGTCAGCAAAACGCGCCGGGTCGTGAAAAATTTGCGCTGGTGGATACTGGTGCTTTTCTTACTGGGCGTGACCGTTAACTACATTACGCGCAACTCTCTGGGGATCCTTGCGCCAGAACTGAAAACCGAACTCGGCATTACCACTGAGCAATATTCCTGGATCGTCGGTGCGTTCCAGCTTGCTTACACCCTTTTCCAGCCAATCTGCGGCTGGCTGATCGACGTGATCGGCCTGAAGCTTGGCTTCCTGATCTGCGCCACGCTGTGGGCCGTGGCCTGCATCGCTCATGCGGGTGCCGGGAGTTGGCTACACATGGCGTTGTTACGTTTTGGCATGGGCGCGTCTGAAGCCGCCGCCACGCCAGCTAATGCCAAAACGATCGGCGAATGGTTCCCGAAATCGGAACGCCCGGTTGCCGCGGGCTGGGCTGGCGTGGGCTTTTCCATCGGCGCCATGCTCGCGCCGCCTATTATTTACTTTGCTCATGCCTCTTTCGGCTGGCAGGGTGCGTTCATGTTCACCGGCTTCCTTGCGCTGCTGTGGGTGGTGTTGTGGTGGATGTTCTACCATAACCCGGATAAGCATCCAAACCTGAGCAAAGAAGAACTGGCATTTATCCAGCAGGACAACGAAGCTCCCGCGGTGAAGTTGCCCTTCCTGAAAGCGCTCGGCACCGTAGCGAAAAATAAACGTTTCTACGGGATCGCGATCCCCGCCTTTATGGCTGAACCGGCCTGGGCTGTCATGAGCTTCTGGGTGCCGCTGTACCTGTCCAAAACCTATGGAATGGATCTCAAGCAGATCGCCATGTTCGCCTGGCTGCCGTTTCTGGCCGCAGACCTCGGCAGCGTCGCCAGCGGCTATCTGACCAAACTCTACGTTCGTCTCTTTGGCTGCACCCGGGTGAACTCAATTGTCGCCTCCTCTGTCAGCGGCGCTTTCCTGATGCTTTCCCTGGCGGTAATGGCCTTTACCAATAACCCCTATGTTGCAATTGCGATGATCTCCATCGGCGGCTTCGGTCACCAGATCATCTCCTGCATGTTGAGCGCCCTGGTGGTGGAGTCTTTCGATAAAGGCCAGATGGCGACGGTTAACGGTATGCGCGGTTCAGCGGCATGGATCGCAAGCTTCCTGTTTTCACTGATTATCGGGGTGACCGCCGACAAGATCGGCTTCAACCCGCTGTTTATCGCCATGGGCTTCTTTGACCTGATTGGCGCTGTCTTCCTGGTGGCATTTATTGCTGAACGTCGCGCCAAGCGCGCCTGATAGTGGATGTAGTAACGATGAAAACCTTGAAAAACTGGACCCTGGATAAACAATCGGCCACTCACCTTGAACTGGTGGTGGATAAGCAACACCGTCTCTGCCTGTACGTACTGGAAGAGAACCTGTTTCGCGTGTTAATCAAGCGTAAAGGCGAACTGGCGCTGGACCGGACCTGGAGCATCGCCCCTGAAAAAGATGTGCCGTGGGAAGGCCGCCGCCGCGACGATCTCAGCGGTTTTAGCTGCCCGACCTGGACGCTTACGCAACAGGATGCGGGTGTGACGGTATCAACCCACCAGTTGCGCGTCACGGTTCATCAACCGCTGTGGCTGGAATGGGAGTATCGAAACGATGCTGGCGAGTGGCAGCCGCTGGTAAATGACCGCGCCACCAGCGCCTATCTGATCAACGCCCACGGCGACGGTGTGGCGCACTATCTGAGCCGCCGTAAAGACGAACGCTTCTATGGTCTGGGCGAGAAAGCAGGCGATTTGCAGCGTAACGGGAAACGCTACGAGATGCGTAATCTCGACGCGATGGGTTACAACGCAGTCAGCACCGATCCGTTGTACAAACATATCCCCTTTACACTCACCCGCCGCGATGATGTGAGCTACGGCCTGTTCTATGACAACCTGAGCAGTTGCTGGCTGGATTTGGGTAACGAGATTGACAACTACCACACCGCTTACCGCCGCTGGCAGGCAGAAGCGGGCGATATCGATTACTACCTGTTTACCGGCAAACGGGCGCTGGATGTCACTAAAGCCTTTGTCCGTCTGACCGGGAAAACGCTGTTCGGTCCGAAATGGAGTCTCGGCTACAGTGGTTCCACTATGCACTATACCGATGCCCCGGATGCGCAAAACCAGCTCATGAACTTTATTCGTCTGTGTGAAGCCCATGCGATTCCGTGTGATTCGTTCCAGCTTTCGTCTGGCTATACCTCAATTAACGGTAAGCGCTATGTCTTCAACTGGAACTACGACAAAGTGCCACAGCCAAAAGTGATGAGCCAGGCGTTCCACGACGCCAGACTGAAGCTTGCTGCGAACATCAAACCGTGCTTGTTGCAGGATCACCCCCGCTATAACGAAGTGGCAGAAAAAGGGCTGTTCATTCGCGATTCTGAAACCGATGCGCCAGAACGTTCCAGTTTCTGGGATGATGAAGGGTCACACCTCGACTTTACCCACCCTCAGACTATCCAGTGGTGGCAGGACGGTGTCACCACACAACTGCTGGAGATGGGAATAGATTCCACCTGGAACGATAACAACGAGTTTGAAGTCTGGGACGGTGAAGCGCGCTGTTTCGGTTTTGGTCAGGACATTGCCATCAAACATATTCGTCCGGTGATGCCACTGCTGATGATGCGCGCCTCAATGGAAGCGCAGCAGCGTTTCGCACCGGAAAAACGCCCTTACCTTATCTCCCGCTCCGGTTGTGCGGGGATGCAGCGCTACGTTCAGACATGGAGTGGCGATAACCGCACCAACTGGGACACGCTGCGTTATAACACCCGCATGGGGCTTGGGATGAGTCTTTCCGGGTTATTCAACGTCGGTCATGATGTTGGCGGATTCTCTGGCGATAAGCCTGACGCCGAGCTGTTTGTCCGTTGGGTACAAAATGGCGTGATGCATCCGCGTTTCACCATTCACTCCTGGAATGACGACCATACGGTGAACGAGCCGTGGATGTATCCGGGTGTGACGCCCGCCATTCGCAGCGCGATTGAGTTGCGCTATCGTCTGCTGCCCTATTTGTACACCCTGCTATGGCAGGCCCATGCTGATGATGAGCCGATGCTGCGCCCGACTTTCCTCGATCATGAGCATGATGCGCAGACCTTTGAGGAGTGTGATGACTTCCTGCTGGGTCGCGATATTCTGGTGGCAAGCGTGGTGGAAGCGGGCCAGCGCGAGCGCCGCGTCTGGCTGCCGGATAACGAAACCGGCTGGTATGATTTTTACACGCACGAATGGTTCTCCGGCGGGCAGTGGATCACGCTTGACGCGCCGCTGGAAAAACTGCCGCTGCTGGTACGCGCTGGCGCGGGGCTGCCGTTCAGTGAACGTATTGCCCATGTGAGCGCCGAAAAAGACGACATTCGTGAACTGAAATTATTCCCGGTGAAAGGCGTGGGCACCTCTTCCGGCTTGCTGTTTGAAGACGACGGCGAGTCCTGGGGATACCAGCATGGTAACGCGCTGTGGCTGGAGTGGGAGATGCAGTGTGATGGCGCGGTCATTGACCTGAAAGTGAATGCGCGTGGTGATTATCATCCGGCGTGGAAATCGTTGAAACTGTCGTTACCGGCAGGGGAAAAACGTACGCTGCGGGTAAACGGGGTTGAAGGGAGTGAGTGGGTGCTCTGAACATTGCCGGGTGGCGGCTTCGCCTTACCGGCCTACAAAGTCACCCGTAGGCCCGGTAAGCGAAGCGCCACCGGGCTTTTTTTAGCCGTCGATACCTTTGCTACGCAGATAATCTTCGTAGTTACCGGTGAAGTCCACCACACGTTCTGGCGTAATTTCAATCACACGGGTCGCCAGCGAGCTGACAAACTCACGGTCGTGAGAAACGAATATCAGGGTGCCCTGATACATTTCCAGCGCCATGTTCAGCGACTCGATGGATTCCATATCAAGGTGGTTAGTCGGTTCGTCCATCACCAGAATATTGGGCTTTTGCATCATCAGCTTACCGAACAGCATGCGCCCCTTTTCGCCCCCCGACAGTACCTTCGCCGGTTTTTTGATGTCGTCCTGGCTGAACAGCAGACGCCCAAGGATGCTGCGCACAGCCTGCTCGTCATCACCTTCCTGCTTCCACTGGCTCATCCAGTCGAAAACCGTCAGGTCGTTGTCGAATTCGTATTCATGATCCTGCGCGTAGTAACCCACCTGCGCGTTTTCGGACCATTTCACCGTTCCGTGGTCAGGTTGCAGTTCGCCAACCAGCGTTTTCAGCATGGTAGATTTACCCACGCCGTTCGCGCCGAGGATGGCAAGCTTCTCGCCCACTTCCAGCAGCAGATTGACGTTTTTAAACAGCGGGCCTTCATCAAAACCTTTGGTCAGGGCTTCCACTTCCAGCGCATTACGGAACAGTTTCTTATCCTGTTCGAAGCGGATGAACGGGTTCTGACGGCTGGAGGCTTTCACCTCTTCAAGTTTGATTTTATCAATCTGACGGGCGCGGGACGTCGCCTGGCGAGATTTAGAGGCGTTGGCGCTAAAGCGGCTGACAAAGGACTGCAGGTCGGCAATCTGCGCTTTCTTCTTGGCGTTGTCCGCCAGCAGACGTTCGCGCGCCTGCGTGGCCGCAGTCATATATTCGTCATAGTTACCCGGATAGACGCGCAGCTCACCGTAGTCGAGATCCGCCATGTGCGTACAGACCATGTTCAGGAAGTGACGATCGTGCGAAATGATGATCATGGTGCTGTCACGCTCATTCAGCGTTTGCTCCAGCCAGCGAATCGTGTCGATATCCAGGTTGTTGGTCGGTTCGTCGAGTAACAAAATATCCGGGTCGGAAAACAGCGCCTGCGCCAGCAGTACACGCAGTTTCCAGCCGGGAGCAACTTCGCTCATCGGGCCATAGTGTTGTTCCACCGGAATACCGACGCCCAGCAGCAACTCACCGGCACGCGCTTCTGCGGAATAGCCGTCCATCTCACCGTATTTGACTTCCAGATCGGCCACTTTATAGCCGTCCTCTTCGCTCATCTCCGGCAAAGCGTAAATGCGATCGCGCTCCTGCTTCACTTCCCACAGTTCAAGGTGCCCCATGATCACGGTGTCCAGCACAGTGAACTCTTCAAAGGCGAACTGATCCTGGCGCAGCTTACCGATACGCTCGTTAGGATCGAGAGAGACGTTACCCAGCGTCGGCTCAAGATCGCCGCCGAGGATTTTCATAAAGGTGGATTTACCGCTACCGTTAGCGCCAATCAGGCCGTAACGATTGCCGCCGCCAAATTTGACGGAAATGTTTTCGAACAGCGGCTTACTGCCGAACTGCATGGTGACGTTGCTGGAAACTAACACGGACCTATCCTAAAGAAGATGTGACAAACCGCTTATTATGCCACAAGTCTTAAACAAGATCGCGCCTCGTGGCAAACGACGCCACGGGGGTGACGGGAAAAAAACGTGATTTCGTACACATCTGAATTCCCTGTTTACCGGAATGCACATATAATGCGCTCCCAACACTACAGAATTCTCAACCCAACAGCCTGCCAGGCAATGAATCTCGCATAACATGAACATGAAATTAACAACGTTTTTCGCGGCAGCACTCGCGGTCGTCGGCTTTTGCAGTACCGCTTCTGCTGTCACCTATCCTCTGCCAACGGATGGTAGCCGTGTCATCGGTCAGAACCAGGTCATTACCATCCCGGAAGGCAACACCCAGCCGCTGGAGTATTTTGCCGCGGAATACCAGATGGGGCTTTCCAACATGCTGGAAGCCAACCCGGGGGTGGATACCTTCCTGCCGAAAGGCGGCACCGTGCTGAACATTCCTCAGCAGCTGATACTGCCGGACACCGTACACGAAGGCATCGTGATTAACAGCGCGGAAATGCGTCTGTACTACTACCCGAAAGGCACTAACACGGTGATCGTTCTGCCAATCGGTATCGGTCAGTTAGGTAAAGACACGCCAATCAACTGGACCACCAAAGTTGAACGTAAGAAAGCGGGCCCGACCTGGACCCCAACTGCGAAAATGCACGCTGAATATCGTGCGGCAGGTGAACCGCTGCCCGCCGTTGTTCCGGCTGGCCCGGATAACCCGATGGGTCTGTATGCGCTGTATATCGGACGCCTGTACGCGATTCACGGCACCAACGCCAACTTCGGTATTGGCCTGCGTGTCAGCCACGGCTGTGTACGTCTGCGTAACGAAGACATCAAATTCCTGTTCCAGAATGTCCCTGTTGGCACCCGCGTCCAGTTCATTGATGAGCCGGTAAAAGCGACCACAGAACCAGACGGCAGCCGCTACATCGAGGTTCATAACCCACTTTCGACGACGGAAGCCCAGTTTGAAGGCGGCGAAATTGTGCCGATTACGCTGACGAAGAGCATTCAGAACATCACCAGCCAGCCTGATGTTGACCAGAATGTGGTTGAACAAGCGATTCAGAACCGCTCCGGTATGCCTGTTCGTCTGAACTGATCGTCTCCGGAACCGAAAAGCTGGTCAGTTAGGCTCCGCAGGTTGTTACGTCCGCCTTATGACCTGTCGTTTCTGTTACTTCGCATTCTGTGAACGGGATAAGGGGGCCACCACGGCCCCCTTATCGATCCCCATGGCCCTTGTAAAGGGCGTGGCGGTGAACGCCCTTTACACGTTCACCGCAGCGAAACTGACAGGAAGCAGAGGAATGGCAGTGAACGAAACCATTCCACTACTTTTTCAGAGGGCGGATTTTAAAGCAACATAATGAATACATATTCGTTATGTTGCTTAACTGACCAGCATTTGAATATTTTCCGCTTTTTTATTGCTTCACCTGTTTCAGCGCAGTAGCAGCAACAGCGCATATCCTGACACCGCCGCCCACACCAGCATGGGGATGGAATAGAGATGGAAGCGCCACCAGATACGCCGGTCATTCGCCATCCGCAGGGCAATCAGATTCGCCAGCGACCCTGGCAACAAACCAAAACCACCCACGTTCACCGCCCAGGCCAGCAGCACGCCAGGCGGCACATAGTTCAGCAGTAAGATGGTGCTGGGGACGTTACTGATCGCTTGCGACAGGCCAATTGCGGTCAGCCACAGTCCGGGTTCAGACAGCGTGCCAACGTGGTTTAATACCCCCTGCAGCACAGGCAGTTGGGTCAGCAAATGAACATCAATAAACATCGCCATAAACACCAGCAGCAGCGTCCAGTCGACACTCAACACCACCCGGCGCGCCAGCAACAGAAAACCGAGCGCCACAATCACCAGCCCGGCTAACTCCTGCTTAAGTTCCAGCGCGGTCAGAAAGATGATATACAGTCCCAGGCAGGCCCACACCAGCCGCGGTTGCCAGTCCGGCTGGCTCGTGCCGGTATGGTATTGCAGCGGTTTATTGGGAAAGCAGAACCAGCAGAGAATCAGCAGCGTCAGCATCATCACAATAGCCAGCGGTGCCATCTGACCAATAAAGGCGATAAAGGAGAGACCAGAGCGACCCCACATCAGGATGTTTTGTGGGTTGCCGATAGGCGTAAGTAACGACCCCGCATTCACCGCCAGGGCTTCAAAGATTATCAGCCTGTTAACCGGAATGGCACACAGTTTCTTAAGTGTAATAGTCAGCGGGACGACGATAAACAACGCCACATCGTTCGTCAGGAACGTTGATAATAGCGCCGCCGCCAGCACCATAAACATCGACAGACGGCGCTCCGTGGCCAGGCGACGGATCATTTTGCGACCGAGAACATCAAAATAACCGCTGAGTTCAACGCCTTTGGTGAGCATCATCAGACCGCTGAGAGTGATGATAGTGTGCCAGTCAATTGCGCCGGGCCAGGTTCGCGGCGTGAACGGTACCCACACACTTAATCCAAGACCCACCACCATCAACAACTGAAAAAAACGGTCGCGTTTCAGCGCCCGTAAAAAAGGGAGGTTCATTCAATAGGGGTTCCGTGCTGTTGCGTAAAGTGGCGAAAAGCCTCCAGCGTCTCCTGGCTGACGTGATGTTCCATCCCTTCCGCATCCCGGCGGGCAATCTCCGGACTCACCCCCAGAACCAACAGGAAATTTTCCACAATCTGGTGACGTTCGCGGCTTTCCTGTGCCAGTTTCTCCCCTTCCGGGGTCAAGAAAACGCCACGCCAGGGGATCATTTCGATCAACCCGACAGAGGCCAGACGCTTCAACATCTTGGCGACCGTCGGCTGAGAAACGCCGAGTCTGGCCGCCATATCCACCTGGCGCGCCTCACCAACCTCAATGATCAGATCGGAAATTAACTCAACATAGTCGTCGATCAGTTCACGTCGATGGGCCTCTCTGACCTGGCGAAACCCTTCAACGTGTTCCTCAACGTTCACTAACTGCGTCACTTTTTTTGTTGTTGGCATACCTGCGCGACGACTCATTCTGCTTCCTCATTCCTGTGACGCATTAACCGCATCTAATTGGAGAACGCCCATTGTAAACCAGAGTTGCCCAGGCACAAAAAATTAACGTTTTAGCAATAGCTATATAATATAGCCTGTGCTATATCTGTATGTAATGCAGTCATCCCTCACGGAACGAGGGACCAGAATGTCAGGAGGTCTGTATGAATGAATTCAAGAGGTGTATGCGCGTGTTTAGCCACTCTCCCTTTAAAGTCCGGCTCATGCTGCTCTCAATGCTGTGCGATATGATTAACAGCAAACCCGGGCAGGATAAGCCCTCAGAGAAATAACGCGGCGTCGCGGCACGCCGCTTCATCTGGTTGTCATTTTTGCCTGCTACTCTGCTGTTTATGTCAAAATAGCCCTTCTTTTTGTCGGATTTGCTAAGCCCTTCGCAAAACAATTTCTTTTAGCCGTTGACCTTCACACTAACACGCTCTATCTTCTTGCAGCCCTGCCTAACTTGCGGCTCGCAGATGCGGACCTCTTTCCCTCTTCACGCACTCTCAGCAGGTAATGACCCTTGACGCCAGGGTAAGCACATGGCGTTTTTACGATTGTGGCATATGAATTTAACCCTCAAAGACACGCTTATTGCCCGCAGCCGGGCCCTTGACCCGTGGACTGGTTTTTATTTTTTACAGTCCCTGCTGATTAACCTGGGGTTGGGCTATTCATTCAGTCTGCTGTATACCGCGGCCTTTACCTGTATTTTGCTGCTGCTCTGGCGGAGCGCACCTAAAGCACAAAAGCTGCTGGTTGGCGTCTGCTCACTGGTGGCGGCGATGTATTTCCCCTTTGGTCAGGCTTATGGGGCGCCGAACTTTAATACCCTGCTGGCGCTGCACTCGACCAACATGGAAGAGTCAACGGAGATCCTGACGATTTTCCCCTGGTACAGTTACCTGGTCGGTCTATTCATTTTCGCGCTTGGCGTGATTGCTGTACGCCGTAAACCAGGTGGAGAGAAAAAGCGCTGGAATAAATTTGACAGCCTGTGCCTGCTGTTCAGCGTCGTCGCTTTTTTTGTCGCGCCGGTACAAAATCTGGCCTGGGGTGGCGTATTTAAATTAAAAGATACCGGTTATCCGGTGTTTCGCTTCGCCAAAGACGTCATCGTCAATAACAATGAGGTGATTGACGAGCAGGCGCGAATGGCGAAACTTGCCAGCATGAAAGACACCTGGACCGTCACGGCGGTGAAGCCGAAGTATCATACTTATGTGGTGGTGATTGGCGAAAGCGCGCGCCGCGATGCGCTGGGCGCATTTGGCGGTCACTGGGATAACACGCCGTTTGCCAGTAGCGTGAACGGTTATCTGTTCACGGATTACATTGCAGCCAGCGGTTCAACGCAAAAATCGCTTGGGCTGACCCTCAATCGCGTTGTGGATGATAAACCGCAGTATCAGGATAACTTTGTCACCCTGGCTAACCGTGCCGGATTCCAGACCTGGTGGTTCTCTAATCAGGGGCAAATTGGCGAATACGACACCGCCATCGCCAGTATCGCGAAGCGTGCCGATGAAGTGCAGTTCCTCAAAAAAGGCGATTTCGAAGCGGATAAAAACACTCAGGATGAAGCGCTGTTAACGATGACATCACAGGTACTGGCAACGCAACGTACTCAGCCACAGTTAATTGTCCTGCATCTGATGGGCTCTCATCCGCAGGCCTGCGACCGCACAAAAGGGAAGTATGATACCTTTGTGCAGTCAAAAGAGACCTCCTGCTATCTCTATACGATGACCCAGACCGACGAACTGCTGCGAAAACTGTACGATCAGTTACGCAATAGCGGCGACAGCTTCTCAATGGTGTACTTTTCCGATCACGGTCTCGCGTTTAAAGAGCGCGGGAAGGAAGTGCAGTATCTGGCCCATGACGACCAGTTCCAGCAAAACTTCCAGGTACCGTTTATGGTGCTCTCCAGTGATGATAAAGCCCACAAGGTGATCAAAGCGCGGCGTTCCGCCAATGACTTCCTCGGTTTCTTCTCTCAGTGGACGGGGATTAGTGCGAAAGAAATTAAGATGAAGTACCGATTCATCTCTGAACAGAAAGCCGGACCAGTGTACATCACCAACTTCAAACTGCAGAAGGTGGATTACACGCATCTGGGAACCGACATTTTCAGCACAAATTCACGCTAAGTCCGCGTAAACAACAGCCAAAAAAAATCCGCCCCGGGAGGCGGATTTTTTATATCACCTAAGTGATTAGAAGCGGTAACCGACGCCTGCGATCCAGGTGCCAACGTCAACGCTACGAATACGGCTCTGCTCGTAGGAGAAGTCCAGAGCAACGTTTTCGATCGGGTTGAACTGCACACCTGCGCCATAAGAGAAACCATAGTCGCTGGTGTCATCTTTGTGAGTCGGGTAGTTCGTTTCCTGGAATTTACCGTAGCCAACACCCACAACGCCGTAGATGCTTGCCCAGTCGTTCAGACGGTAAGCCGGACCCGCAGTGATGCCGTAGTACTGAGATTTGTTGTAATCGCCTGCACTGTTAGTACGATCTTTTTCGGTGTAAGTGAAGGAACCGATTACGCCCAGCGGGTTGTTATCCTGCTCGTAACGGTATTTCAGGTTAAAACCGTTCATTTTGTTCGCTACGCCCTGAGCATCGCTCTGAGCATAACCACCCGTTACGGTAGAAGTCGCAGCAACTGCGGAACCTGCGGAGATAGCCAGAACAGCGGCCAGTGCTGAAAGACATGCAATTTTTTTCATAACCACCTCAAATGTGCTTCAAATAAATCCTAAGTTGTAAATATATCAAAAATTAGTGAGAAACTCTTTGCGATTAACGATGTCTAATGCGCCATTTCATGTAACAAAACATTTCCACAACACACTATCTCTTTCAAATAACATCGTTTTCCGGATTTTCAGCCTATTATTACGCGCATAATTGAGAGCATTCATCCAGAATATTCCTAATCAACAGACGAATAAGTCACCAACCCGATGTCATTTTACGGATTCCCGGTGATTTTTTTTCAACGAATACTCAACCGCAGCCGCTTATTTCCATTACACTCCTTCTTTTACTTTTCTATACACATTCAGGCAAATTGCTGAATGCGGTATGTACAGTCATTGTCAGGAGAACGGATGCCGGGGTCGATACGAAAAACGCCAGTTTGGTTGCCTATTCTAGTGCTGCTTATCGCTATGGCTTCAATCCAGAGCGGCGCATCGTTAGCGAAATCATTGTTTCCCCTTGTCGGCGCTCCCGGCGTCACCGCACTTCGACTGGCATTGGGCACACTCATCCTTATTGCCTTCTTTAAACCCTGGCGTCTGCGTTTCGCCAGAGAACAACGGCTGCCATTGCTGTTTTACGGTTTGTCACTCGGCGGGATGAACTACCTGTTTTATCTTTCGATTCAGACAGTACCGCTGGGAATTGCAGTGGCGCTGGAATTTACCGGACCGCTGGCTGTCGCGCTGTTCTCCTCACGACGCCCTGTTGATTTTATCTGGGTTGTGCTGGCCGTACTCGGACTCTGGTTCCTGTTGCCTTTGGGCCAGGACGTCTCGCATGTCGATCTGTTCGGTGCGGCGATGGCGCTCGGCGCAGGCGCCTGTTGGGCAATCTATATTATTAGCGGCCAACGCGCCGGTGCTGAACACGGCCCCGCCACTGTCGCAGTAGGGTCACTGATTGCCGCTCTGGTTTTTGTTCCTCTGGGCGCGGCGCAGGCAGGCGAAGCGTTGTGGCACTGGTCGGTGATTCCGCTGGGCCTTGCCGTTGCGGTACTGTCGACGGCATTGCCCTACTCGCTTGAAATGATTGCCTTAACCCGATTGCCGACGCGCACCTTTGGGACGTTAATGAGTATGGAACCGGCGCTGGCAGCAGTGGCTGGTATCATTTTTCTTGGCGAAACGCTGACATTTATCCAGTTGCTCGCGCTCGGCGCCATTATTGCTGCTTCCATGGGGTCTACGCTGACCATTCGGCGAGAAACCAAAATTAAAAAGGTTGATGTAAATTAATTTTACATTTCTGCATAGTTTGCATAATCATGCAGAATAATTCCCCACCCTGGTTGCGGTATATTATTCCTTTATTATCCCGCTGTTATCTACTTCCATCCGGCTATTTATTCCGGTTATCAGACCCATGTGAGAATACGCGGAACCCTGTCGTTTATACGCGCAACTACATGAATGATAATGCAATTAAATATATCCGCTGTTAAATACTATTAAAGCGATAGGAAGAGCCAGAAAAGCAGGTCTGATAACCGGTGCTATACTTAGTTGCGTAAATTACCGGGACATAACATCAAGAGGATATGAAATTATGAGTACCGCTAAATTGGTAAAAACAAAAGCGTCCAGCCTGCTTTATACCCGCAACGATGTCTCCGACAGCGATAAAAAAGCAACGGTGGAGTTGCTGAATCGTCAGGTAATCCAGTTTATTGACCTGTCTCTGATCACTAAACAGGCCCACTGGAACATGCGCGGTGCTAACTTTATCGCTGTCCATGAGATGCTGGATGGCTTCCGTACTGCGCTGACCGATCATCTGGATACCATGGCTGAACGTGCTGTACAACTGGGCGGCGTGGCACTGGGCACCACGCAGGTTATCAACAGCAAAACTCCGCTGAAAAGCTATCCGCTGGATATCCATACCGTTCAGGATCACCTGAAAGAACTGGCGGACCGATATGCGGTTGTCGCGAATGATGTGCGTAAAGCCATCAGCGAAGCAAAAGACGAAGATACTGCCGATATCTTCACTGCCGCCTCTCGCGACCTCGATAAGTTCCTGTGGTTCATCGAATCCAACATTGAATAATCGGGTCATAAGTAATTCCTCTGAACCCTCGCCACGGCGGGGGTTTTGCACTTTTATAGTGCAACAAATCCTCTTCAGTCCGCCACGAAGTAAAATATTTGTAATAATCACCTCACACAATCGTTAACGAAAGATTGTTTTATCAACAATTTTTACGCTAAATAGACAGGCTGCTTGTACCACTCCTGGATTGCACCAAATGCGTGCCCCATCATGGTGCAAAAAGCGCGTTTTGCTCCCTTTACAGTGCAAAGACGGACAATAGCCTCTTGTTAAAACAATGAGTTGCAAAACTGGCACGATTTTTTCATTACATTTATCGTTCTCGCAGGGGATCGCCCCGTGGATAAAAAAGGAAATGCTATGAAGTCTGTATTAAAAGTTTCACTGGCTGCACTTACCCTGGCTTTTGCGGTGTCTTCTCATGCCGCGGATAAGAAACTGGTTGTCGCAACGGATACAGCGTTCGTTCCGTTTGAATTCAAACAAGGCGACAAATACGTTGGCTTTGATGTGGACCTGTGGGCCGCGGTAGCAAAAGAACTGAAGCTCGATTATGAGCTGAAGCCGATGGATTTCAGCGGCATTATTCCGGCGCTGCAAACGAAGAACGTTGACCTGGCGCTGGCTGGCATCACCATTACTGACGAGCGCAAAAAAGCGATCGATTTCTCTGACGGTTACTACAAAAGCGGCCTGTTGGTGATGGTCAAAACCAACAACAACAACGTGAAAAGCGTAAAAGATCTGGACGGTAAAGTGCTTGCCGTGAAGAGCGGGACCGGCTCCGTTGATTACGCAAAAGCGAACATCAAAACAAAAGATCTGCGTCAGTTCCCGAACATTGATAACGCGTACATGGAGCTGGGCACCAATCGCGCAGACGCTGTACTGCACGATACGCCAAACATCCTGTACTTCATCAAAACCGCAGGCAACGGCCAGTTCAAAGCGGTCGGTGAGTCCCTGGAAGCACAGCAGTACGGTATCGCCTTCCCGAAAGGCAGCGATGAGCTGCGTGAAAAAGTGAATGGCGCGCTGAAAACCCTGCGTGAAAACGGTACCTATAACGAAATCTACAAAAAATGGTTCGGCACTGAACCTAAATAATAGTTGTTTTTGCCTTCAGATATTGCCCGGGGGCGCTAAACGTACCGGGCATTTGATTTTTTTCACCACGGTAACAGGAACAACATATGCAGTTTGACTGGAGTGCCATCTGGCCCGCCATTCCGATCCTGCTTCAGGGCGCCAAAATGACCCTGTGGATCTCCATTCTCGGTCTGGCTGGCGGGATTATCATCGGTTTGCTGGCCGGTTTAGCGCGTACTTACGGCGGCTGGATCGCCAATCACGTCTCTCTTGTTTTTATTGAAGTCATTCGCGGTACCCCCATCGTTGTTCAGGTGATGTATATCTACTTTGCCCTGCCGATGGCCTTCCCGGACCTGCGCATCGACACCTTCAGCGCTGCCGTTATCACTATCATGATTAACTCCGGTGCTTATATCGCAGAAATCACCCGCGGTTCCGTTTTGTCGATTCATAAAGGGTTCAGCGAGGCCGGTCTGGCGCTGGGTCTTTCGCGCCGTGAAACCATTCGCCACGTGATCATGCCACTCGCCCTGCGCCGCATGCTGCCTTCGCTCGGTAACCAGTTAATCATCAGTATCAAAGATACGTCGCTGTTTATCGTTATCGGCGCAGCGGAACTGACACGCAGCGGTCAGGAGATTATTGCCGGAAACTTCCGCGCTCTGGAAATCTGGACCGCCGTGGGTGTTATCTACCTTATCATCACGCAAGTCCTGAACATCGTGCTTCGTAGTCTGGAAAGAAGGATGAAAATCCTGTGATTGAATTTAAAAATGTCTCAAAGCATTTTGGCCCGACCCAGGTGCTGCATAACATCGATCTGAACATCAGGCAGGGTGAAGTGGTGGTCATTATCGGCCCTTCCGGTTCGGGTAAATCCACGCTATTGCGCTGCATTAATAAACTGGAAGAGATAACCTCAGGCGATCTGATCGTGGATGGGTTGAAAGTCAACGATCCCAAGGTGGACGAGCGCCTGATTCGCCAAGAAGCCGGAATGGTGTTCCAGCAGTTCTATCTTTTCCCTCACCTGACCGCGCTGGAAAACGTGATGTTCGGCCCGCTTCGTGTGCGTGGCACAAAGAAAGACGAAGCGGAGAAACAGGCGAGAGCGCTGCTGGCGAAAGTCGGACTGGCCGAACGTTCGCACCACTACCCGTCTGAACTTTCGGGAGGTCAACAGCAACGTGTAGCGATTGCCCGTGCGCTGGCCGTTAAGCCCAAAATGATGCTCTTCGACGAACCTACCTCAGCACTCGACCCGGAACTGCGCCATGAAGTACTGAAAGTAATGCAGGACCTGGCAGAAGAAGGCATGACGATGGTCATCGTCACGCACGAAATTGGCTTTGCTGAAAAAGTCGCCTCACGCCTGATCTTTATTGATAAAGGCCGTATTGCCGAGGACGGCAATCCGCAAACCCTGATTGAAAACCCACCCAGCCAGCGTTTACAGGAATTTTTGCAACACGTTTCCTGACGCTCTGCCTCCCTTCCTTCGGGAAGGGAGTTCTCTCTGGGACTCTTCCCAATTCGAATCGCCCCTCCCTCAGCAACTATACTTATCTTTTTGTTCTGTTTTCTCACTGGAGGAGTCATGCGGTGGATCCTGTTCATCCTCTTTTGCCTGCTGGGCGCCCCCGCTCAGGCGGTAACCCTTCCTGGCATCGCAGCCCCGGCAAACGCAGACGCGAAAACCGCGCCAGCACCAGAGCCAGACGTTGAGCAAAAGAAAGCGGCCTATGGCGCTCTGGCTGACGTGCTGGAAAATGAGACGTCGCGCAAAGAACTGATTGACCAGTTACGCACCGTTGCCGCAACACCACCGCCAGAACCGGTGCCCAAAATCACCCCACCGGTGGTTGAAGAAGAAAAAACGGTGCTGGAAAATGTCACCGATCTTAGTCGTCATTATGGCGATGCGCTCTCAGGACGCTTTGCCCAACTCTATCGCAACATCACCGATGCACCGCACAAACCCTTTAACAGCCAGACTTTCACCAATGCTCTATATCATTTTCTGATGCTGGCCATTGCGGTCTTCGGCTTTTACTGGTTAATCCGCCTGTGCGCTCTCCCTCTGTATCGCAAAATGGGCAACTGGGCGCGGAAAAAAAACCGCGACCGCAGCAACTGGCTCCAGTTGCCGGCGATGATCGTCGGCGCCTTTATTATCGATCTGCTTCTGCTGGCGCTGACGCTGTTTGTCGGCCAGTTACTGAGCGACCGGTTGAACGCAGGAAGCCGTACTATCGCGTTCCAGCAGGGACTGTTTCTGAATGCCTTTGCGCTAATTGAATTTTTCAAAGCCATTCTGCGACTCATTTTTTGCCCAAACGTGGCGGAACTGCGGCCTTTTACCATTCAGGATGCCAGCGCCCGTTACTGGAACCGACGGCTGAGTTCCCTGAGCAGTCTGATTGGTTATGGACTGATTGTCGCCGTGCCGATTATCTCTAATCAGGTGAACGTCCAGGTCGGCGCGATGGCAAATGTCGCTATCATGTTGGGCATTACGCTGTGGGCGCTGTATCTGATTTTTCGGAACAAGAAAGAAATTACTCAGCATCTGCTGAATCTGGCGGAACGGTCTCTGGCTTTTTTTAGCCTGTTTATCCGTGCTTTTGCGCTGGTGTGGCACTGGCTGGCAAGCGCTTACTTCATCGTGCTGTTTTTCTTCTCGCTGTTCGACCCGGGTAACAGCCTGAAATTTATGATGGGGGCGACGGTCCGCAGTCTGGTGATTATCGGGATTGCCGCCTTTGTTTCCGGGATGCTAACCCGCTGGATAGCGAAAACCATTACCCTCTCAGCGCACACGCAGCGCAATTACCCCGAACTGCAAAAGCGGGTGAACGGCTGGCTATCCACGGCGCTGAATGTGGCACGGATCCTGACGGTGTGTGTCGCCATCATGTTGCTGCTTAACGCCTGGGGGCTGTTTGATTTCTGGAACTGGCTCCACAACGGTGCCGGTGAGAAGACGGTGGATATTCTGATCCGCATTGCGCTTATCCTGTTCTTCTCTGCGGTAGGCTGGACGCTGCTTGCCAGCCTGATCGAAAACCGTCTGGCCTCCGATATTCATGGACGTCCCCTACCCAGCGCACGCACCCGTACGCTGTTAACGCTGTTTCGTAACGCGCTGGCGGTCATCATCAGCACCATCACCATCATGATCGTGCTGTCGGAAATCGGCGTAAACATCGCCCCACTGTTGGCCGGGGCCGGGGCATTAGGGCTGGCGATTTCTTTTGGCGCGCAAACTCTGGTGAAAGACATTATTACCGGGGTATTTATCCAGTTTGAAAATGGCATGAATACCGGGGATCTGGTGACTATCGGGCCACTCACCGGGACGGTCGAACGCATGTCGATTCGCTCCGTTGGGGTACGCCAGGATACCGGGGCGTATCACATTATCCCCTGGTCTTCTATCACCACCTTCGCCAACTTTGTTCGCGGTATTGGTTCAGTCGTTGCCAACTATGATGTGGATCGTCACGAAGATGCCGATAAGGCCAATCAGGCGTTGAAAGAGGCGGTCGCAGCGGTGATGGAGACAGAAGATGTCCGTGGGCTGATCATTGGCGAACCGTCGTTTGCCGGGATTGTCGGTTTAACCAACACCGCCTTTACGTTGCGGGTATCGTTTACCACGCTGCCGCTGAAACAGTGGACGGTACGCTTCGCACTGGACAGCCAGGTGAAAAAACATTTCGACCTGGCGGGGGTGCGTCCACCGGTGCAGACGTATCAGGTGCTGCCCGCAACGCCAACCGCACCGGCGGCAACAACGCCGGCACCGCTGCCGCCGGGTGAGCCAACGCTCTAGCGTTTATGCGCGGCGAACCGGCGGCGCTGGTCATCGTCCATAAAGGTCCAGGCAATAAAGCGACTCTGCTTTTGTCCCTGGGCCATCTCTTTCTTGACGACCTTCACCGCCCCAACCTCCGTCAGCGCACGATAGAGCGGCGGCAGGTTTTCCCCACGCGACACCAGAGTGGTAAACCACATCACCTGGCGAGCAAACGCCGGGCTTTCACCAATCATCTTTTTGATAAACGCCACTTCCCCACCGTCACACCACAACTCCTGTTGCTGCCCGCCAAAATTCAGCGCGTCATCTTTCCCCTGTCCCAGATTACGGCGCTTGCGCTCGCTACCGGCACGGGCAGAGGCTGCAGAATCGTGGAACGGCGGATTACACAGCGTTGCATCATATTGCTCATTTTTATGAATGATGCCGTTAAAAATCGCCGACGGGGTTTTCTGTCGACGCAGGCGAATCGCGCGCGTCAGCCCAGGGTTGGCGCTGATGATGGCCTGCGCATTCGCTAATGCCTGCTCATGTGTTTCGCTGCCGGTAAAGCGCCAGCCATATTCATGCGCGCCGATCAGCGGATAAATACAGTTCGCGCCAACACCGACATCCAGAATTGAAGCATTGGCCGGGACCGTCCCCGTCTCCCCGGCGAGCAAATCAGCCAGATGATGAAGATAGTCTGCGCGTCCCGGTACGGGTGGACAGAGAAACCCGTCAGGAATATCCCAGTTTGCTACCCCATAAAAATGCGCCAGTAGCGCCCTGTTCAGCGCTTTTACCGCCAGTGGACTGGCAAAATCGACGCTTTGCTCGCCCGCGGGCGTCAGAACGAGGTACTGCGCCAGTTCAGGCGTCACCTGACAAAGCGTGGAAAGATCGTAGCGGCTGTGATGACGATTACGCGGGTGTAGACCCGGCTTCTGGGGGGACATAGCATTCTCCTGTTAACAGCGGCGTAAGATACCCGCATAACATAACGCGGTAAACCAGGTTGATAAAAAACGCCGCGTTGCCGCACGTCATCAACCGACGAAATGAGACGAAACGGCGCAATTCCCCTGAAAATCATCAACATGCATGCCATTGATTTGTCAGCAAACGTCAATTTAAATCGTTCAAATTTTAAGCATAACATCCTCAATTTTTTGCGCCATTTTTGCGCTGCCAGCAACCTACACTTATCTGGCACTACACGTTGTTTCACCTAAGGAGCGCATCATGAAAAAATGCCTCGCATTACTTGTCGCCGCCGCACTTGCCAGTGTGACATTCGCGGCATCTGCAGCGCAGCCGCTCAGTAGCCCTGATTCAGGACCGCTACGCGCGGCAGGTACCGTTTCGGCTACCGGCGCAACCAACCTGAGCGAACTGGAAGATAAGCTGGCCGAAAAAGCGCAAGATCAAGGCGCAAAAGGCTTTGTGGTCAATTCCGCCGGCGGTAAAAACCAGATGTACGGTACAGCGACAATCTACAAATAACCTCCCACTCACTGCCCGATAACGCCCTCGCGTCTCGGGCACTACCTCTCTTGATTGCACAATTTTTGTCCCCATCTTCACTATAATTAACCCGCTAATATCACGTGAGGAGAACAGCGTAATGGCTTCCGGTTGGGCAAATGATGATGCGGTTAACGAACAAATCAACAATACAATTGAAGATGCTGTTGCCCGTGCCAGAGGTGAAATTCCGCGCGGTGATAGCCTGTATGAATGTGAAGAATGTGGCGATCCGATCCCCGAAGCGCGTCGTCAGGCAGTACCGGGCGTCAGACTGTGCCTTCACTGCCAGCAGAAGAAAGATTCACAAAACGCAAGTTATGCGGGATATAATCGCAGAGGCTCAAAAGACAGCCAGCTACGCTGACTTATGTTTACCCTGATTTAAAGAAGATGTCGTTTCGCTTACGCTCACGTTAAATCCCATTCTGCGTGGCAAAACGTGCCGTTATTACGCTGACTGTAAAATGAACTGCGAAGAACGGTAAATTTGTCTCGTGAATTAATTAATAATCAATAAGTTATTTGTCATTCAATTTTTTCGATGAATGCTGTCAATTCTCTTCGATTTTATCTCGCGGCAAAAAGCGTGATACTCATCACATCGACGGAACATCGTCTTCCTTAAAAAATAACCTGCGAGAGATTAACAATGAAAACTATCAAATATGCTGTTGCCGCTATTGCCCTGTCTGGTCTGTCTTTTGGTGTTTTCGCTGCCGAACCTGTCACGGCAGCTCAGGCGCAAAGCATGAATAAAATCGGTGTCGTTTCTGCGGAAGGCGCGACCACGCTGGATGGTCTGGAAGCAAAACTGGCCGAGAAAGCCGCCGCTGCTGGTGCGAGTGGTTATAGCATTACGTCTGCAAACAATAACAACAAAATGAGCGGTACTGCTGTTATCTATAAATAATTTTTGCCCCGTCTGAATGCCTACAGACACACTGCTCCAACCCTCATTGAACCTGAATTACCCTTGTTTGCCCGTCCGGCCACTGGACGGGCTTTTTTTATCTGCTGACCGCTAAAAACTGTCGTTGACCTGCGCCAGCCCTTGTTCAAGCGTTTCCACGCGTGCGGTTGCCATCAGGCAACAGGCCATCTGAATTTTCAACGATGCCGGAACCGGCTCACTGCCAGCCAGACAACGTTCAATCCAGCGCGCGGTGGTCTCAGGATCTTTTGCCGCCGGTAACGCGACGGGTTCGTCAGGCATTTCACGCTGTCTGTTATGAAGGACCCGGGTCCCCATGCTATCAATCAGACTAATTTGCGGACAGCGCTGTGGATTTGCATAGACCTCACCTTCGGTTCCGTGCATTAACAGCGCGCGTCCGCCAATATCACTGAAAAATTTGGCGACGCGCGGTACATATTCCGGATGCGACACACTGGCCAGACGCAGTGCGGCATCTTCTGCAAAGGGGGTTGCCAGCTTCGCCAGCGTGTGTGCGCTGTTACGCACGCCGAGTCGCCAGCGCAGGGCCAGTTGTTTTTCCAGCGGCAGACAGAGTGTTCCTACCGGAATAAAGACCGGTTGATGCCCCTCCAGTTTCGCCTGCGCCTGGCCTGCATGCCGTGTCGGGGTAATCCCCATCAGCTCAAAAATCGTTTCCGTCAGTACGCGCGTGGGATCTTCGCTGACGCCATGCACCACGACCGGAAAACCCAGCTTGTTTAATAAAATCGCCAGCAACGGCGTAAGGTTCGCCTGTTTGCGCGCACCGTTATAGCTGGGAATAACTATCGGCATCGGCTTCGCAACGGGTGGGGTAAGCTGAACAGAATGGTTTTGCATCGCCTCATAAAAGCCCAGCATTTCAGCTTCCCCTTCCCCTTTAATACGCAACGCAATCAGCACGCCGCCCATCTCCAGTTCAGGGACATCGCCATTGAGCATATGGGTATACAGGCCGCGCGCGGTGTCGTGATCCAGATCGCGCGCGTGGTTTTTGCCCCGGCCGATCTCTTTAATAATATTGCGGTAATCCATAACGTCTCCATCACAACTTTTTAAACAATATAGCCTTTATGGAGACCTGGCTGATAGTTTTTTATTTTCAATACTATCTGACTGATTTTAAGGAACTTCTCATATTACAAGCTTTATTTAAATTACTTGTGATTTCGATAGGCAATTATTCTCTCAGCCAGTTCTGGTTTAATACTCCACGGAAATTGTTTCGTACTCATCTGAAAACTTCCAGGCAAAGTTTTCACAAAGAATACCAGGATTTAACATGAACAAAGTAACATTAGGCTTAATGATTGCTGCAATTATCGGATGTTCCTCATCTGCATTTGCCGCAACAGACGGCGAAGGGCAAATTAACTTTACAGGTGAAATCATTGATTCCGCCTGTCAGGTTGTTAATGGATTAAGCAGTCCATTAAATGTGCAGTTAGGCAAAATCTCCAAGACGGTGTTTACCGGCGCGGGCTCTACCAGCACATTGACAAAATTTGATATCCAGTTGAAAGACTGCCCGGAGACGGTAACTGCCGCAGCGATTAATTTCGGTGGCACGCCAGATCCGGATAACAACACAACGCTGGCGTTGACGCCAGGCGCCAGCGCCGCTGCGGGTGTAGCGATTCAGTTAGTTGATGCGTCAAATCAACCCGTCAGTCTCTACTCTCCTACCCGTCAGTATCCGTTAGTATCCGGTACTACCGTAAATAACCTGGAGTTCGGCGCACGTTATATTCAGACCCAGGCCGCAGTTACCGCAGGTCAGGCAAATTCAGTCTCTACCTTTACCGTTATTTATAACTGATACAATCAGGAGATATTCGTCTTCACGCGAAGGCCAATATCTCCTCTTTTTTTGAGAACGAGTTATGCGACACAGTTATTTATTAGGCGCACTGTTACTGACTACAGTAACAGCCCATGCAGGTGTGGTTATTAATGGCACCCGTCTGGTTTATCAGGGATCGAAAAAAGAGTCTTCGATTGGTATTTCCAATCCTGACAATATTAACTATCTGGTACAGTCCTGGGTGGATACGGGTATGAAGAAAGGTGAAAAAGCGCCATTTCTGATTACTCCACCGCTGTTCCGCCTGAACGCTAAAGAAGATAACGTGCTGCGCGTGGTCCGTACCGGTGGAAATATCCCGGAAGATCGCGAATCGTTGTACTGGCTGAATATTAAAGCCATTCCTTCCTCAAGCCATCAGGAAGGTGTAAATACATTGCAAATCGCCATCAATACACGCATGAAATTGATGTATCGTCCTTCATCTATTAAAGGTAAACCCGAAGAGGTTGCCGATAAACTTGAATGGCACCGCGAAGGTAATGATCTGGTGGTGAATAACCCCACTCCATTTTATATGAATTTCCAGAGCGTGACGCTGAACGGAAAAAAAGTGACGAAGGCCACCTGGGCTAAGCCGAAAACGGCAAGCCACTTTGCTCTGCCGGCCGATACCGGTGGTTCAACCGTGTCCTGGTCTGTCATTACTGACTTTGGCAGCGTTAGCAAGACCTGGTCTGCCCCTGTTCGTTAATTCATTCACTCTTTGACGCCTGAATAATCATGTACAGCACAAAAAAACCGCTATCACGCCGATTGCATGCGCTGCTGCCCACAATATGTGGGATAGCAGTGACCTGCTTTGCGTTACAAGCGAGTGCGGATGATTATTTTAACCCTGCGCTGTTAGATATTGATAATCCGGAACAGGGAAAAACCGATCTCGCCGTTTATGAAAGCGGTCCAGGCCAGGCACCAGGAAAATATCAGGTTAGCGTGTATGTCAATAATAATAAAATTGACACCCGTGAGGTTACTTTTAAATTACAAAAAGATGCGCAGGGAAATAATTCCCTGCAGCCTTGCTTCAGTGTCGATGATTTAAAAAATCTTGGCGTCAAAACTAAAAACTTTCCGCAACTGGCAGCAAACGGAGAGTGCGCGGATATTAGCGTAATCCCGTCTGCCTCTGCGACCTTTCGCATCAAAAACCAGCAGCTTCTGTTAAGTTTTCCTCAGTCAGTATTGGGGCAGGTGCCGCGTGGCTATATCGATCCGAAGGAATATGACGAAGGCATCACTGCCGGTATTTTGAACTACAGCGCGAATGCCAGCCAGAATCACGCCCGCCACCAGGGTGAAGCGGACAACGCCAACCAGTACATTAACCTGCGTCCGGGTTTTAACGCGGGCGCCTGGCGGGTGCGTAATTACACCACATGGAATCACAGTTCGGACGGGGGAGAAGACAACGGCAAACTCACCCCTGTTTATACCTATGCGCAGCGCGATGTCATCGGTTTAAAAAGCGAGTTAACGGTGGGCCAGAGTAATACTCAGGCCGATGTGTTTGACAGTATTTCATATACCGGTGCGCAGATGGCTTCTGAAAGCGACATGCTGCCAGACAGCGAGCGCGGCTACGCTCCTGTGGTACGCGGCACGGCGCACAGTAATGCCCTTGTGGTCGTTCGTCAGAACGGTTACGTCATCTATCAGAACACTGTTGCCCCCGGCGCGTTCGAGATTAACGATCTCTATCCCACCGGTAGCAGCGGCGATTTAAATGTCACCGTGAAAGAGACTGACGGCAGTGAGAGTCATTTCGTGGTGCCATTTGCCTCCGTTCCGGTGCTGCAGCGTGAAAAGCACCTGAAGTACAGCGTTACCGCCGGCCGTTATCGTTCATATGATAGCGACGTTGATAAAACGCCTTTTGCACAAGGAAGCGCGGTTTATGGCCTGTCACACGGTGTGACCCTTTACGGCGGGACACAGCAGAGCTCGCATTATCACTCTGCTGCCTTCGGTGTAGGGAAAAACGTGGGCGATTTAGGGGCGTTCTCAGTGGACGTCACACGCGCCAAAGCGCTGCTCAAACAGCGTCAAACCAGCAAAGGCCAGTCCATGCGCGTGCGTTACAGCAAAAATTTTGCCGTAACCGGCACTAACGTTTCACTGGCGGGTTACCGTTACAACAGCAAAGGCTTTTACACCCTTCAGGACACGATGGAATCCTGGACCAGCTCGAACGACTGGTCTGCACCCCAACAGCGCCGTTCGCGTGCTGAAGCCACTATTGATCAGCCGCTGGGCGACAACTGGGGATCAGTGACGTTAAGCCTGGTGAAAGAGAGTTACTGGTCCCAGAGCCAGGATATGACCTCATTAAGCGCCAGCTACAACAATAGCTGGCACGGAATAAGCTACAGCCTCAGCTACAGCTTCAATAAAAACAGTTATGACACCGACGAAGAGGGTGAATCGGTCAGTAATGAGCGCCTGATCAGCCTGAACATATCGGTGCCTCTTGATCGCTGGCTGCCGAATACCTGGGCCAACTACAGCCTGAACAACAGTAAAGATGGCTCCACCCACAACATCGGCCTGAACGGTACGGCGCTGGAGAATAACAACCTGAGCTGGAACGTTCAGCAAAGTCTGGATAACGCCAATGACAACACGGCCACCAGCATGAACGCAGATTACAAAGGCACGTATGGCGAAATTCACGGCGGCGTGAGCCAGGACAGCCATCAGCAAACGCTGAGCGCCGGGATTCAGGGCGGTATCGTCGCCCATTCTGAAGGTATCACCTTTGGTCAGACGCTGGGCGAAACCGTGGCGTTGATCAAAGCACCGGGCACGCATGGCACGCATGTGGCTAACCAGACAGGTGTGGAAACGGATGCTCGCGGCTATACCCTCGTCCCCTTTGTGACACCGTGGCGCCATAACCAGCTATCGCTGGATACGGAGACACTGCCTGAGGATGCGGATGTCACGCACGCGTCTCAGACGGTGACACCGACGCGCGGCGCAGTCGTTCGCGCCAGTTTCGATACCCGCGTCGGTAACCGCGTCTTAATGACGCTGGCCTGGAACGACAACCCGCTGCCTTTCGGTGCAACGGTGACAACGGAAGATAAGAGCAGTGAATTTATCGTCGGCAACGATAGTCAGGTGTATCTCACTGGCCTGCCGCAGCAGGGAAAACTTTTAGTCTCCTGGGGCAAGGAAGCGAGCCAACATTGCGTCGCCAATTACGCCCTGACGGAAGAAAAGGACAATACCAACATTATTAACGCTGCCGCGCAGTGTCACTGATTAATACCGGACTGAATATTATGCAGATAGCAAAACAATTATTTCTACTTTTAGTTCTGGCAACAGGCGCGCTCTTTATGCCGCACGCGAAGGCTAACTGTGTCTCGCCGAACATACCCGCCCTGCTGTCGTTATCATCTATTTCAGTACCGACCAGCCTGCCGGTGGGTTCAACCATTTCGGGAACGGAACGTTCGGTTCACATTTCCGGGAACTGTTATACGGATGAGGACGCAGGCCAGCCTGTCATTGTCTGCTACAACGGCTTCGGTAAAGAAGTTCCCGGCATCCCTGGCGTCTATGCCTCGGGTGTAACCGGTATAGGGGTATCACTCAGAAATGACAAAGGGCAGCGCGTAACAGGGGCAGCCGATCTGCACTGTTCAGATAACGACCCCATAGGCCAGATATCGGCTACAAAAAGTAGCGACGGTTCGTACCTGTTTAACTTTGATGTTTCACTGGAGCTGGTAAAAACCAGTGAGACGGTGACTCCCGGCTCGCTGACAACCAACAACACGCAATTCAACCTTGGTGTAGGGCACATCGAAAGCCTGGGCTACCCTAACACCATTTCATACTCCGGTGACGTCCAGGTGAAATCGGTGACCTGCACTGTTTCGCCCGCATCCTTAACCGTCACGCTGGGCGATTTTCCGGTGAGCCGCTTCACTGGCCCGGGCACGCTGGTATCTCAGTCGGCTTTCAGTATTGGCATGCTCTGCGATCAGGATGTACAGCCGGAAATCATGATCACCAGCGCCAACGGTTATGAAACAAATTATCCCGGCGTCATCAAACTCACCCCGGAAAGCGGCGTTGCCACTGGCGTAGGCGTGAAAATGCTGTTCAACGGTCAGGTGCCTGTTTTTGAACAATATATGAGCACATTCTCTGCACATGCGAATATTCAGACGCAATATCCTTTCAGCGTCTCTTATGAACAGACCGGCGCAGAAGTGACGCCGGGGACGGCTAACACCGTCGCAACCATTACGGTGGCCTACAAATGAAAATATTTTTGACCGTTTTGCTGCTGGGGCTGGCTTGCCAGTCCATGGCTGATGAAATTCAGGTGGATATTCGCGGCAATATTTACGCAAATGCCTGTCAGGTCGACAGCGCCAGCCAGAATCTGACGGTTGACATGGGCAAGGCGAATATCAGTGATTTTAAAGATGTGGGCGATACCGGCACGTGGAAAACGTTCGATTTAACATTGTCAAAATGTCCGACAACCGCCGTACTGGCGACCGCCACGTTTCATGGACAGGCAGACAGCGCCCATCCGACAAAATTCGCCAATACCGGTACCGCGAAAGGACTGGCTCTTGAACTTGCAGACCCACAGGACCGGATAACGCTCGCCCCGGATGCCAGCTTCAGCGTATTGATCAACCAAAACAGTCATACGGCCGATTTCCCCCTGCTCGCCCGCTACTATGCGACATCCATGCCGGTCACTGCCGGGACGTTCAGCAGTGCCGTTCAGGTGACATTTATTTACCAGTAGGACCACGCCTCTTAGCACGGATGCTTTTTTTACGCCCGGCGGTCAGTGTTGCCGGGCGTTTTTTTATTTCCGGTACGTCCGGTTGTTCAATCGGGAACACCGGCAGCGCATTCAGCAGCCGCTGACCGTAGTTTTTCGTCAGCAGTCGCTTGTCGTAAATCACCACCTCTCCCCAGCAGCCGTGGCTACGGATCAGACGCCCGACCTGCTGAATGAGATTGAACGATGCCGCCGGCAGGCTTTGCACTTCAAACGGATAGCGATTAAGGCTTTTGAGCCATTCGCCTTCGGTGATCACCACCGGGCTGTCGATCGGCGGAAACGCAATTTTGTGGATATGTACCTGGCTGAGTAAATCGCCCTTCAGATCCAGCCCCTCAGCAAATGACTGCAATCCAACCAGCACGCTACGTTCACCGTTTTCCACCCGCTTACGGTGTAATTCCACCAGCCGGTAGCGCGGCTGATCGCCCTGAACCAACAGCAGTAAACGCAGATCGGTGACGTGTTCCAGAAAGCGCTGCATCGCGCGTCCACTGGCAAACAGCACCAGCATACCGGTATGTTTTTTACTTTCCAGTTGCTCACGGAAATAAGCGGCCATCTCCGCGATATGCAGTTCTTCGTTATCGATGAGAGGTTCGTAGCGCATCCGTGGGATAACGATTTTCCCTTGTTCAACATGGTTGAACGGTGAGTCGAGCGCCACAAACCGATCGCCTGCCTTTTCACTCAGCCCGCTCATCTCCTGCAAACGAGAGAAACTGTTAAGTGAACGCAGCGTGGCGGAGGTAACAATAATATGCGGCACGCTACGCCAGAGTAGCCTTTCAAGCTGATCGCTTACGCGAATCCCCACACAGTGGAACCAGACGTGAGGCTGTCCGTCGCGCACATCCCGGGTTGTCCATTTCGACACCGGCGCGCCGGACGACTGGGCCAGCGAAGCCAGTCGCCACAGTTTACTTTGCGCTTCAAACATACCCAGCGCGCGGTTCATCTGCAAAATAACCCGGTGCAGACGAACAATGTCGTGGCTGCCGGTTTTCTCACTGAGATCGTTTAAAAACAGTTCAGCCAGACCGCGTAAGGTTTCCGTCAGCTTCGCCAGGCGCTGGCAAATCGCCATCACTTCATCAGGCAGCTCTCCCATCGCAAAGCGATGCTCTGCTTCCTGACCCGCAGGCATGTACAGGTTAAGGATATGGTTGAGTGACGCAATAAGCTCGTACAGCTCTTCGCAGTGACTGTTCAGGCGCTCCGGACTGGCTAACGGCGGCGTGGTTTTGGGACGAAATTGTTCCATACAGGTCGCCACTAGCTTGCTAAACAGATCCAGTTGCAGACGATACCAGGGGGCGGTGATTTCGGCACTCATTTCCAGCGCATCCCGTGCCACATCCGGCAGATGATGGCCTTCGTCCAGCACCAGCAGCAGATTTTTTGGATCCGGTAACACCGCTTCACTTTCCATCGCCGCCATGACCAGCGCATGGTTCGCCACCACCACTTCCGCTTCCTGAATCTCCCGGCGCGCCACAAAGAACGGACACTCACGATAGTAATGGCAGTTGCGGTTCAGACAACTGGCTTTATCGGTGCTCAGTCGCCGCCAGAGATCGTCATCAATGGCGATATCCGTATGATCGCGCAGGCCGTCCCACTTGTAGCTGTCGAGATCGCCTTTCAGCTTCGCGCAGCGCTTCTGTTCTTCCTGATTGTTCGGCGTTAGCTCATCATCAAGAAACGCGAGCAGATCCTGTTGCGTCGGTTCGGTACTCGCCAGCGCCGTCAGATTTCGCGGACACACATAGCGCCCACGACCAAACGCGGCGGTGAATTTAAGATCAGGGATAATTTTGCGCAGTAGCGGCAGATCTTTACTGTAGATCTGATCCTGCAACGCCACGTTGGCGGTACTGACCACCAGCGTTTTTTGCTCTTCCCTGGCAATGGCAATACCGGGAATAAGATAAGACAGGGTTTTCCCGACGCCGGTCGGCGCTTCAATCGCCAGGTGTCGTCCCTCTTCCCCGGTCAGCGTTTTCGCCACATCCGCAATCATCTGCCGCTGCGGCGCACGGGGGATAAAGTCGGGGATCTGTTCCTGAAGCGCCTTATACCAGGCGGCGATTTGCGCTTTAAGCGCTGCGGTCAATGCCATTGAGAAAACCTGAAACACTGTATAAACAGCCACTATTGTGGCACATTTCAGGCCCGGGACGTACCTTTTTTGCCAGGAGTGGGAAGCGTTTCGCAACTGAGGGGGAATTGCCGGATGACGGCTTACGCCTTATCCGGCCTACGTTTACAGACAACGCTGTGGCTGGGGCGAATTGCCGGATGACGGCTTGCGCCTTATCCGGCCTACGTTCAGAGCGCGTAGGCCTGATAAGCGTAGCGTCATCAGGCAAGTAACCCAGCAGCGTCTTTCACACCTGCACCTGCCTGACCCCTTATTGTACTGGCGTAATCCTGCGCGGACGACGCGGCGGACGCGGCTTGTCTCCGGCCGGTTTGCCTTCTGCGCTGCGTGGTTTGCCTTTAGGCGCCCCGCCATCCTGACGACGCGGTTGCTGAGCACGACCCGCGCCCTGACCTTGTCCCTGACCACGCCCACGACCGCCGCCGCTACGCTGCTGACGACCGTTCTGAATCGGTTCTGCTTTAATCGACGGATCCGGCTCATAGCCCGGCGTGGCGATCCGCGGGATCTCTTTTTTCAGTAACTTTTCGATGTCGCGTAACAGTTTGTGTTCGTCCACACACACCAGCGACAGCGCTTCGCCAGTGGCGGCAGCACGACCGGTACGACCAATACGGTGCACATAATCTTCCGGAACGTTCGGCAGTTCGTAATTTACGACGTGCGGCAGCTCTTCGATATCCAGACCACGCGCCGCGATGTCTGTTGCGACCAGCACGCGAATATCACCGGATTTAAAGTCGGCCAGCGCGCGGGTACGTGCCCCCTGGCTTTTGTTACCGTGGATCGCCGCACTGCGGATGCCATCTTTATTAAGTTGCTCTGCCAGATGGTTCGCGCCGTGTTTCGTGCGGGTGAACACCAGCACCTGTTGCCAGTTGCCCTGGCCAATCATCTGCGACAGCAGTTCGCGTTTGCGTTTCTTATCGACAAAATGAACATGCTGCGTCACCTGTTCGGAGGCAGTGTTACGACGCGCCACTTCAATTTCCAGCGGGTTATGCAACAGCTTTTCAGCCAGTGCTTTGATGTCGTCAGAGAAGGTGGCGGAGAACAGCAGGTTCTGACGCTTCGCGGGCAGTTTCGCTAATACACGACGAATATCGTGAATGAAGCCCATGTCCAGCATCCGGTCCGCTTCGTCGAGAACCAGGATCTCAATCTGGTCCAGCTTCACCGCGTTCTGATGCTCCAGATCCAGCAGACGTCCCGGCGTTGCCACCAGCACATCCACACCGCCGCGCAGTTTCATCATCTGCGGGTTGATGCTTACGCCGCCAAACACCACCAGCGAACGAATGTTCAGATACTTGCTGTAATCACGGACGTTTTCGCCAATCTGCGCCGCCAGTTCACGCGTGGGCGTCAGGATCAGCGCCCGCACCGGGCGACGCCCTTTCGCATGCGGCTGTTGCGTGATGAGATGCTGAAGCAGCGGCAGGGTGAAGCCCGCAGTTTTGCCAGTGCCGGTTTGCGCACTCGCCATCAGATCACGGCCTTCCAGCACGGCGGGGATCGCCTGCTGCTGAATAGGGGTAGGTTCACGGTAACCCTGCTCGGCAATAGCGCGCAGAATATCAGGATTTAAACCCAGGGAATCAAAAGACATAACTACTCCGGACCGCCCCGACCGTTCCCGGTGTCGTTTTCAGGGAGATACATACAATTTGGGAATGACAAAAACCACAATGTCATGAAGGGGCGGAGTGTAGCAGTTTTTGTGACAGACCGCATAAATTATCCCTGTCACTGGAAAAGACAAAATAAACCACCAGACTGGACAAGGTGGATTATCAGTCATAATCTTAATCAATCGATTGATTAAGAATTTGGTGCGAGATGAATATATCCACCACCACCAAGGGTGAGCAGGCGAAAAGCCAGTTAATTGCCGCCGCGCTGGCTCAGTTTGGCGAGTATGGCCTGCATGCCACGACCCGCGATATTGCCGCACAGGCCGGGCAAAACATTGCCGCCATCACCTACTATTTTGGTTCCAAAGAAGATTTGTACCTCGCCTGCGCCCAGTGGATTGCTGATTTTATTGGCGAGCAGTTTCGTCCACACGCGCAAGAAGCTGAACGGCTGTTTGCAAAGGCCAATCCCGACCGTGAGGCGATGCGCGAACTGATCCTGCGCGCCTGTCAAAACATGATCATGCTGCTAACGCAGGATGACACAGTGAATCTGAGTAAGTTTATCTCCCGCGAACAGCTCTCCCCGACCGCGGCATACCAGCGAGTACACGATCAGGTCATCGAGCCGCTGCACAGTCATCTGACCCGTCTTATCGCCGCCTATACCGGATGCGATGCCAGTGATAAGCGGATGATTTTGCATACGCATGCTCTGCTGGGCGAGGTGCTGGCATTCCGTCTGGGGAAAGAAACCATTCTGTTACGTACCGGCTGGTCGCAATTTGATGAAGAAAAAACGGCACTGATCGCGCAGACCGTGACCTGCCATATCGATCTCATTCTGCAAGGTTTATCGCAAAGGAGTCTGGACTGATGAAAAAACCTGTCGTTCTCGGACTGGTCATTGCGGCGCTGGTCGCCGTCATTGCTGGCGGCACATGGTGGTATCAAAGCCGGCAGGACAACACGCTGACGTTATACGGCAATGTGGATATTCGCACCGTAAACATCAGCTTTCGCGTCGGGGGAAGACTTGCTTCACTGGCCGTGGATGAAGGTGATGCCATCAAATCGGGCCAGGTGCTGGGTGAACTGGATCAGGCTCCTTATGAGAATGCCCTGATGCAGGCGAAAGCTGGCGTTTCCGTCGCACAGGCGCAGTATGACCTGATGCTGGCGGGCTATCGCAGCGAAGAAATCGCACAGGCTGAGGCTGCGGTTAAACAGGCGCAGGCCGCCTATGATTACGCGCAAAACTTCTATCAGCGCCAGCAGGGCTTATGGAAAAGCCGCACCATCTCTGCCAACGATCTGGAAAACGCCCGCTCTTCCCGCGATCAGGCGCGGGCCACGCTGAAGTCAGCACAGGACAAGCTGAGCCAGTACCGGTCCGGTAATCGCGAACAGGATATTGAACAGGCAAAAGCCGCTCTGGAACAGGCGCAGGCGCAACTGGCGCAGGCGGAGCTGGATCTCCACGACACCACGCTGACCGCCCCGTCGGACGGGACGTTGTTAACCCGCGCGGTAGAGCCCGGCACTATGCTTAACGCCGGTAGTACGGTATTGACGCTCTCCCTCACCCGACCGGTGTGGGTACGCGCTTATGTCGATGAGCGCAACCTGTCTCAGGCACAGCCGGGACGTGAAATCCTGCTCTACACCGACGGACGCCCGGATAAGCCTTACCACGGCAAAATCGGCTTTGTCTCGCCGACGGCAGAATTCACCCCGAAAACCGTAGAAACGCCGGACCTGCGTACCGATCTGGTGTACCGCCTGCGCATCGTCGTCACCGACGCTGACGACGCGCTCCGTCAGGGTATGCCGGTTACGGTTAGCTTCGGCAACGAGGCCGGGCATGAGTGACGCCGTCATCACGCTAAACGGACTAACGAAGCGTTTTGCGGGTCTGGAAAAGCCGGCGGTCGCGCCGCTCGATTGTACCGTTCACGCCAGTTATGTGACCGGGCTGGTGGGGCCAGATGGCGCCGGAAAAACCACCCTGATGCGCATGCTGGCAGGCCTGTTAAAGCCCGATGGCGGTAGCGCGACGGTAATTGGCTTTGACCCGATCAAAAACGACAGCGCCCTGCATGCGGTGCTGGGTTATATGCCGCAAAAATTCGGCCTGTATGAGGATCTCACCGTGATGGAGAACCTCAATCTGTACGCCGATTTGCGCAGCGTCACGGGCGACGCTCGTGAAAAAACCTTTGCCCGCTTGCTGGAGTTCACCTCGCTCGGCCCGTTTACCGGTCGTCTGGCCGGTAAGCTGTCCGGCGGGATGAAGCAGAAGCTGGGGCTGGCCTGTACGCTGGTTGGCGAACCCAAAGTGCTGTTACTGGATGAACCCGGTGTCGGGGTGGACCCCATTTCGCGGCGTGAACTGTGGCAAATGGTACACGAACTGGCCGGTGACGGTATGCTGATTCTCTGGAGCACCTCCTATCTGGATGAAGCCGAACAATGTCGGGATGTGCTGCTCATGAACGAAGGCGAACTGCTGTATCAGGGGGATCCGACGCAGCTGACGCAAACCATGGCCGGGCGCAGTTTCCTAATGAACAGCCCACAGGAAAACAACCGCAGACTGCTCCAGCGGGCGTTGAAATTGCCGCAGGTCAGCGATGGCATGATTCAGGGGAAATCGGTACGTCTGATCCTGAAAAAAGAGGCCACCGCCGATGACATTCGTCGCGGCGAAGGGATGCCGGAGCTTAACATCCATGAAACCACGCCACGTTTTGAAGATGCGTTTATCGACCTGCTGGGCGGCGCAGCAACGTCCGAATCACCGTTGGGCGCTATTCTGCATACCGTCGAAGGCACACCAGGCGAAACGGTGATTGAAGCGCAGGCGTTGACCAAGAAATTTGGCGATTTCGCCGCCACCGACCACGTGGACTTCGCGGTTCAGCGCGGTGAGATATTTGGCCTGCTGGGTCCAAACGGCGCGGGGAAATCCACCACCTTTAAAATGATGTGCGGCCTGCTGGTGCCCACCTCCGGGAAAGCGCTGGTGCTGGATATGGATCTGAAAGTCAGTTCCGGAAAGGCCCGCCAGCACCTCGGCTATATGGCGCAGAAATTCTCCCTGTACGGCAACCTGACGGTCGAACAAAACCTGCGTTTCTTCTCCGGGGTTTACGGCCTGCGGGGGCGCGCGCAGAACGAAAAAATCGCCCGCATGAGCGACGCGTTCGGCCTGAAAAGTATCGCCTCTCATGCCACTGACGAACTGCCGCTGGGCTTTAAGCAGCGTCTGGCGCTGGCCTGTTCACTCATGCACGAGCCGGACATCCTGTTTCTTGATGAGCCCACGTCGGGCGTCGATCCCCTCACCCGCCGCGAATTCTGGCTGCATATCAACAGCATGGTGGAAAAAGGGGTAACCGTAATGGTGACTACCCACTTTATGGATGAAGCAGAATATTGCGACCGTATCGGTCTGGTCTATCGCGGGAAATTAATCGCCAGCGGCACGCCGGACGATTTGAAAGCGCAGGCCGCTGATGACGACACGCCGGATCCGACCATGGAGCAGGCCTTTATCACCCTGATTAACGACTGGGATAAGGAGCATGCCAATGCGTAACCGCCTTCTCTCCTGGCGTCGCGTGCGGGCGCTGTGCGTCAAAGAGACGCGGCAGATTGTCCGCGATCCCAGTAGCTGGTTGATTGCGGTTGTTATCCCGCTGCTGCTGCTGTTTATCTTTGGCTACGGCATTAACCTCGACTCCAGCAAACTGCGGGTGGGGATTTTGCTTGAGCAGCAAAGCGAAGAGGCGCTGGACTTTACCCACGCGATGACCGGTTCTCCGTACATTGACGCCACCATCAGCGATAATCGCCAGGCGCTGATTGAAAAAATGCAGGCCGGGCGTATTCGCGGGCTGGTGGTGATCCCGGTGGATTTCGCGCAACGGATGGCGCGCGCCAGTGACACCGCGCCGATTCAGGTGATCACTGACGGCAGTGAACCCAACACGGCCAACTTTGTACAGGGGTATGTCGAAGGGATCTGGCAAATCTGGCAGATGCAGCGGGCGGAAGATCGCGGGGAAACATTTGAACCGTTGATTGACATACAAACCCGCTACTGGTTTAACCCGGCGGCGATCAGCCAGCATTTTATTATTCCCGGCGCGGTGACCATTATCATGACGGTGATCGGCGCGATCCTCACCTCGCTGGTGGTGGCGCGGGAGTGGGAACGTGGGACGATGGAAGCCCTGCTTTCCACGGAAGTGACGCGCGTTGAACTGCTGCTGTGCAAGCTTATTCCCTATTACTTCCTCGGCATGCTGGCGATGCTGCTGTGTATGCTGGTTTCAGTCTTTATTCTCGGCGTTCCGTATCGCGGGTCGTTACTGCTGCTGTTTTTCATCACCAGCCTGTTTTTACTCAGTACGCTGGGGATGGGGCTTTTGATCTCCACCATTACCCGTAATCAGTTTAACGCCGCTCAGGTTGCGCTCAATGCCGCCTTTTTACCGTCGATCATGCTGTCAGGGTTTATTTTCCAGATAGACAGTATGCCCGCCGTTATCCGCGCGGTGACCTACATTATTCCGGCGCGCTACTTCGTCAGCACCCTGCAAAGTCTGTTCCTCGCCGGTAATATCCCGGTTGTGCTGGTGGTCAACGTGCTGTTTTTAATCGCCTCGGCGGTGATGTTTATTGGCCTGACGTGGCTAAAAACCAAACGTCGGCTGGATTGATGATTTGCCTGATGGCGCTGCGCTTATCAGGCCTACAAGGGGCTTTATCTGGTATAGATCACCGTAGGCCGGATAAGGCCTTGTGCCGTCATCCGGCAATCTGCCTGATGGCGCTGCGCTTATCAGGCCTACAAGGGGCTTTATCTGGTATAAGGGCAACACTATGTTTCATCGTTTATGGACATTAATTCGCAAAGAGTTGCAGTCACTGTTACGTGAACCGCAAACCCGCGCGATCCTGATTCTGCCGGTACTGATTCAGGTGATTCTGTTTCCTTTTGCCGCGACGCTGGAGGTGACCAATGCCACCATCGCTATCTATGACGAGGACAATGGCGAACATTCGGTTGAGCTGACCCAGCGCTTCGCCCGCGCCAAAGCCTTTACCCACGTGCTGTTGCTGAAAAGCCCGCAGGAGATCCAGCCCACGATCGATACGCAGAAAGCGCTACTGCTGGTACGTTTCCCGGTGGATTTCTCGCGCAATCTCGACACGTTTCAAACGGCCCCCTTGCAGTTAATCCTCGACGGACGTAACTCAAACAGTGCGCAAATTGCCGCCAATTACCTCCAACAAATCGTCAAAAACTATCAGCAAGAGCTTATGGAGGGCAAACCAAAACCGAATAACAGCGAGCTGGTGGTACGCAACTGGTACAACCCTAACCTCGACTACAAGTGGTTTGTGGTGCCGTCGCTGATCGCGATGATCACCACGATTGGCGTGATGATCGTGACCTCGCTGTCCGTGGCGCGAGAGCGTGAACAGGGCACGCTGGATCAACTGCTGGTCTCCCCGCTCACCACCTGGCAAATCTTTATCGGCAAAGCGGTTCCAGCGCTGATTGTCGCGACCTTTCAGGCCACCATCGTTCTCGCCATCGGCATCTGGGCGTATCAGATCCCCTTTGCCGGATCGCTGGCGCTGTTTTACTTCACGATGGTGATTTATGGCCTGTCACTGGTGGGGTTCGGACTGCTGATTTCCTCGCTCTGCTCAACGCAACAACAGGCTTTTATTGGCGTGTTTGTCTTTATGATGCCAGCGATATTGCTGTCGGGATATGTCTCACCGGTCGAGAACATGCCCGTCTGGTTGCAGAACCTGACGTGGATAAACCCCATCCGCCACTTTACGGATATCACCAAGCAGATCTATTTGAAAGATGCGAGTTTGCAGATTGTCTGGGGGAGTTTGTGGCCGCTACTGGTGATAGCGGCCACGACGGGGTCAGCGGCGTATGCGATGTTTAGACGCAAGGTGATGTAGCTTCTTATCTTTCGCCAGCAGCGACACCACGGCGGGTCCGGCCAGGATAGCCAGTCCCGCTATGGCTAACAGCACGTTATTTTGTAAAACCCGGGACAGCAGCCACAGCACGATCAGCGCGGCGCCAAAATACCAGGTGGTCGTCAGTTCTTCCAGCACGTCGGCGACTTCGCGCCAGCGCTGCTCGTGATGACGCTGTAACGCCAGCATCAGTAGTACGGTCACACCGTACAGTACGCACAATCCCAGACCGACGCGCACCAGAGTGCCGCTCATCCAGCCCATTACCAGCATCGCCACTACCAGTAAATGCAACATAATCTGCCAGCAACTTAACCCGGTTGCGACACGAACACGTTGTTGCCACTTCATGGCTATTCTCCTGAAGGATTTTTCTCTAATGATTCAGAGTACCGCACTTTACGGAAAATTCCGTAACACCGCACCTTTTTGTGACGACGACTACACTATTTCAATCAGGATAGTGACGCGAACAGGAGAAAAATGAATCAACATACGCGCAATTTTTCATTCAAAGTGCTCACCATTAATACACACAAAGGCTTTACCGCCTTTAACAAGCGCTTCATTTTGCCGGAACTGCGCGATGCCGTTCGCACGGTCAGTGCGGACATTGTGTGTCTGCAGGAGGTGATGGGCGCGCATGAAGTGCATCCACTGCATGTGGAAAACTGGCCGGATACCACGCATTACGAATTTCTCGCCGACACCATGTGGAGCGACTACGCCTACGGGCGCAACGCCGTCTATCCGGAGGGGCATCACGGGAACGCCGTGCTGTCACGCTACCCGATTGAGCACTATGAGAATCGTGATGTTTCGGTCGCAGGAAGCGAAAAACGCGGCGTGCTCTACTGCCGTATTGTCCCGCCCCGGCTTGATAAACCGATACACGTGATGTGCGTTCACCTCGGTTTGCGCGAATCGCACCGTCAGGCGCAGCTCAGTATGCTGGCTGACTGGGTCAATGCGCTGCCCGACGGCGAACCCGTGATCGTAGCCGGTGATTTTAACGACTGGCGGCAGAAGGCGAATCATCCGCTCAACGTGTCCGCCGGGCTGGAGGAGATTTTCACCCGCGCCCACGGACGCCCGGCGCGCACGTTTCCCGTCAGCCTACCGCTGCTGCGCCTCGATCGAATTTACGTGAAAAATGCCAATGCCAGTTCGCCGACGGCCCTGCCGCTGCGTAACTGGCGACATCTCTCAGACCATGCCCCCCTTAGCGCGGAGATCCATCTATGAAATGTGGCTGGCGTGAAGGTAATCAGATTCAGTTACTGGAAAACGGTGACCAGTATTATCCCGCCGTCTTTGCGGCAATGGCCGATGCGCAGCAAAAAATCATTCTGGAAACCTTTATCTGGTTTGAAGATGAGGTGGGAAAACAGCTTCATGCCGCCCTGCTGGAGGCGGCAAAACGCGGCGTGAAGGCGGAAGTGCTGCTGGACGGCTATGGCTCACCGGATTTAAGCGATGCGTTTGTCGGCGAACTGACATCCGCAGGCGTGGTGTTTCGCTACTACGATCCCCGTCCCCGTCTCTTCGGCATGCGTACTAACGTCTTTCGCCGTATGCACCGAAAAATCGTCGTGATTGATGACCGCGTGGCATTTGTCGGTGGGATTAACTATTCCGCCGAGCATATGTCGGACTACGGCCCCGAAGCCAAGCAGGACTACGCGGTGCGGGTGGAAGGTCCTGTGGTCGCCGACATTCTGCAATTTGAGGTGGAAAACCTCCCCGGGCACAGTGCGGTGCGCCGCTGGTGGCGTCGCCATCATCCGGCAGAAGAGAATCGCCAGCCCGGCGAAGCACAAGCGCTGTTTGTCTGGCGGGATAACGATGAACATCGCGATGATATTGAGCGTCACTATCTGAAAATGCTGACCCAGGCGCGGCGCGAGGTGATTATCGCGAACGCCTATTTCTTTCCCGGCTACCGTTTACTGCACGCCATGCGCAAGGCGGCTCGTCGGGGCGTGCGGGTAAAACTGGTTGTGCAGGGTGAACCGGACATGCCGATTGTCAAAGTCGGTGCGCGCCTGCTCTACAACTACCTGGTAAAAGGCGATGTCCAGGTTTACGAATACCGTCGTAAGCCACTGCATGGCAAGGTCGCGCTCATGGACGATCACTGGGCAACGGTCGGCTCCAGCAATCTGGATCCGCTCAGCCTGTCGCTCAATCTGGAAGCTAACCTGATCATTCACGACAGAGAGTTCAACCAGACGTTGCGCGATAACCTCAACGCGCTTATTGCCCGAGACTGTAAGCGGGTCGATGAAACGATGCTACCTGAACGCACCTGGTGGAACCTGAGCAAAAGCGTACTGGCATTCCACTTTTTACGCCATTTTCCGGCGCTGGTCGGCTGGCTTCCGGCACATACTCCGCGCCTGGCGCAGGTCGATCCGCCGGTCCAGCCTGAGATGGAAACCCAGGATCGCGTGGAAGTACAAAACACAGGAGCCAAACCCTGATGGCAAAATCACATCCGCGCTGGCGGCTGGCGAAAAAGATCCTTACCTGGCTGTTTTTTATTGCCGTCATCGTGCTGCTGGTCGTCTACGCCAAAAAAGTGAACTGGGAGGAGGTGTGGACAGTCATTCGCGATTACAACCGGGTCGCCTTGCTGGGCGCCGTTGGGCTGGTGGTTCTCAGCTATCTGCTCTATGGCTGCTATGACCTTTTAGGGCGCGTCTATTGTGGGCACAAGCTTGCCAGGCGGCAGGTGATGCTGGTGTCGTTTATCTGCTACGCCTTTAACCTGACGCTCAGCACCTGGGTGGGCGGTATCGGTATGCGCTACCGCCTCTATTCACGCCTCGGTCTGCCAGGCGGCACCATCACCCGCATTTTTTCACTCAGTATCACCACCAACTGGCTGGGGTATATTCTGTTAGGCGGGATTATCTTTACGTTTGGTGTGGTAGAACTGCCCGCACACTGGTACATCGATGAGAGTACGCTACGTATTCTGGGCGTGATATTGCTGGCAACCATCGCCACGTATCTGTGGTTTTGCGCCTTCGCCAGACGCCGTCATATGACGATTAAAGGGCAGAAGCTGGTGCTGCCATCGTGGAAGTTTGCGCTGGCGCAGATGGCCATTTCCAGCGCCAACTGGATGGTGATGGGGGCAATCATCTGGCTGCTGATGGGGCAGAATGTGAATTACTTCTTTGTGCTGGGCGTACTGCTGGTCAGCAGTATCGCCGGAGTGATTGTGCATATTCCGGCAGGAATTGGCGTGCTGGAAGCGGTATTTATCGCGCTTTTAGCCGGAGAACACACGTCACAGGGCACGATCATCGCCGCGCTGCTCGCGTATCGCGTGCTTTATTACTTTATTCCCCTGTTACTGGCGCTGATCTGTTATCTGGTACTGGAGAGCCGGGCGAAGACGTTGCGGGCAAAAAACGAGAAAGCGATGGCGAAGTGACAACGTGTTGCCGGATGGCGGCTACGCCTTATCCGGCCTACAGGTGGATTTTGTAGACCAGATAAGGCGAAGAGCAGACTCAGCGGCGGTTGCCAAAGATACGCAGCAGCATCAGGAACAGGTTGATAAAGTCCAGATACAGCGTTAACGCGCCAAGAATGGAATATTTACGCAGATTCGAACTGTCGCGCACATCAATCTGCTCACCGATATTTTTCAGCTTCTGAGTGTCGTAGGCAGTCAGGCCCACAAACACCACCACGCCGATATACGTGACGGCCCACATCAGCGCTTCACTCTTCAACCAGAAGTTCACCAGTGAGGCCAGAATGATGCCGATCAGCGCCATAAACAGCATGTTGCCCCAGCCACTGAGGTCGCGCTTCGTGGTGTAACCCCACAGGCTCATCACGCCAAACATCCCGCCCGTCACAACGAAGGTGCTGGCGATGGAGGAATAGGTGTAAACGATAAAAATACTGGAAAGCGTGAGTCCGGTTAGCGCCGAATAGAGCATAAACAGCGTCGTCGCCATTCCGGCACTGAGTTTATGCACCAGCCCCGACAGCACAAAAACCAGCGCCAGTTGGGCAATGACGAGACCAAAGAAGGTGATTTTACTGGAAAAAACAAACATCATGACAGCTGGCGTATTCGCCGCATACCACGCAATAAACGCGGTGAGCAGCAGGCCGACCGTCATCCAGCCATACACTTGCGCCATATAGGTTTGCAGGCCAGAACGCGCCTGTACTATCGATTCGGAACGAGGGAATCGGTCCATGATAATCTCCTGATGTAAAGTGATACCTCAATGTAAGGGTATCACAATTTTAGGCTACCAGCGCTTCGCCGCCTGCTGGTCGCTGTCGCGGGCTTCCACCCAGCGCTCGCCTTCCGGCGTCGCCTCGCGCTTCCAGAACGGCGCACGCGTTTTCAGGTAATCCATAATGAACTGCCCGGCCTCAAAGGCGCTGCTGCGATGCGCACTGGTCACGCCAACAAAAACGATCTCATCGCCAGGCCACAGTTCGCCAATCCGGTGAATGACAGTGACGCGTCCCAGCGGCCAGCGCTCGCGCGCATTATCGACAATCTCCGCCAGCGCCTTTTCCGTCATGCCCGGATAGTGCTCCAGGGTCAGCGCCTTTACGCTGTCGCCAAGATTATGGTTACGCACTTTACCGGTGAAGGTGACCACCGCGCCGTCTTCGTCGCGTTCGGCAAGCCAGGGATACTCTTCGCCCACGCTGAATGGCGCAGGCCCGACAACAATTTTCGTTTCGGCCATCTCAGCCTCCGGTGACCGGAGGAAAGAAAGCCACTTCATCCCCCGCCGTTAGCGGATGATCAAAGCTCACCAGCGTCTGATTAACCGCAGCAAGCAGCTTGCCGTCTTCCAGCGCCAGCGCCCAACGGTTGTTGTTGCCTGCCAAATGCTGGCGCAGCGCTTCTACCGTTGGGAAATCCGCTGCCACCTCCAGCGAATCAGTACCGACCAGTTCACGCACCTGGGCGAAAAAGAGAACCTTAATCATGGGCGTCCGCCTTAAAATCACCGGACTTACCGCCGCTTTTCGCCAGCAGACGTACCGGGCCAATCACCATATCTTTTTGCACGGCCTTACACATGTCGTAGATGGTCAACGCCGCCACTGACGCCGCCGTTAACGCTTCCATCTCCACGCCGGTTTTACCGGAGAGACGACACAGCGATTCGATACGGACACGGTTATTCTCAGGCTCTGCCTGCAGCTGTACCTCAACTTTGCTCAACAACAGCGGATGACAGAGCGGGATCAGCTCCCAGGTGCGTTTCGCCGCCTGAATTCCCGCGATACGCGCAGTGGCAAATACATCACCCTTGTGATGGCTGCCGTCGATGATCATCGCCAGCGTTTCGCTGCGCATGGTAACAAAGGCTTCGGCGCGCGCCTCGCGAACGGTCTCGGCTTTGGCTGAGACGTCCACCATATGCGCTTCGCCAGCGGCGTTAATGTGGGTCAGTTGCGACATACTTATTTCTTCAGATGTGGGTGAAAATTACAGGGACGCGTGCGGGCATCAAGCTGGGGGGCAATGATATTTTCCCAGGCCGTTCGGCACGCTTTCGTTGAGCCCGGCATCGCAAAGATCAACGTTTTGTTAGCGACGCCCGCCACCGCGCGCGACTGCAACGTTGCGGTGCCAATCTCTTCAAACGACAACATGCGAAACACTTCGCCAAACCCTTCCACTTCGCGGTCAAACAGTGGCAGCAGCGCTTCCGGCGCCTGGTCGCCATCCGTCAGCCCGGTGCCGCCGGTAATCAATACCACCTGCACATCATCACGGGCAATCCACGCGGAAACCTGTGCGCGAATGGCGTAACGGTTCTCTTTAACAATCGCTTTATCAATCACCTGATGTCCCGCCTCTTGTGCGGAATCTCGCAGATAATGGCCAGAGGTATCGTCTTCTTCACCACGACGATTGGATATCGTCAGAATAGCAATGCGGGTTGGGATAAATTCAGCGCTTACCTGACTCATGGAAAACTCCTTGTGCAAAGCGGTGTTAACCGCCTATGTATGAGAGGTTCTGGGTAATACCGGTATTGTTTTGATGCAGGAAATGGGTCTGCTTTTTCTCGCGCAGCGCCAGAGAAATCCGGGCTTCCAGCGCGGCTTGCTGTCCGTCGTCTTCCAGCAGATCGCGCAGGCTGACGCCGCCCTCGCCGAATAAACAGAGATGGAGTTTGCCGACAGAAGAGACGCGCAGACGGTTGCAGGTGGCGCAAAAATCTTTCTCGTACGGCATGATGAGGCCAATCTCGCCCTCATAATCGGGGTGGCAGAATACCTGCGCCGGACCGTCACTGCGCTGGCGCAACTGGTGGATCCAGCCGCGACGCAGTAATTCATCGCGCAGCACCTGTCCGGAGAGGTGATGTTTGCGGAAAAGTTCGCTGCCCTCGCCTGTCTCCATCAGTTCGATGAAGCGCAGTTGAATGGGACGCGTCTGGATCCAGCCGAGAAACGTGTCGAGTTGATGATGGTTCACATCGCGCATCAGCACGGTGTTGACTTTGACCTTGTCAAAACCAGCGTCAAAGGCCGCATCAATGCCTGCCATCACCTGCTGGAATTTATCCTGCCCGGTGATAGCGTGAAACTGACGCGCATCAAGGCTATCCACGCTGACGTTAATCCCGGTTAACCCGGCATCGCGCCAGTGAGCAGCATCGCGCGCCAGACGATAACCATTGGTGGTTACCGCAAGCTGACGAATGGCGTTATTTTCGCGAACGGCGGCAATAATGTCCGTGAAATCCCGGCGCAGCGAGGGTTCGCCGCCGGTCAGACGCACTTTTTCAGTGCCCAGATTTGCAAAAGCACGCGTCACCCGGCGAATTTCATCGACGGTGAGAAAGCCATTGTTGGTGACGCCACCCGGCTTATAGCCATCCGGCAGGCAGTAGGTGCAACGAAAGTTACACACATCGGTAATCGACAGACGCAAGTAATAGAACTTGCGCGCGAATGCATCGGTCAGTTGTGAGGCCATGTACACCTTTCCAAATACGGGAGGCGGAGTCATTTCTTCCTGCGCCCTGGTGGCAACGCGTTTGCATTGTCACGGCCAAAACACCGTATCGGGAGACTTAGGTGCAGAGGCTAGAGTGTTTACTGTGGTTATGCCGATACTAGCGTGTAAATGCAGATTATGCCATTCACACTTAACGTTATATAATCATATACATAGCGTCATGATCGTGCTATTTCGCTACAGGATAAGCAAAAACAGCACTTTTGCATTGATATACATCATCTCGCGGTCAGTCACGTCCTACCCCTAAGAGGGTGTTCAGCCGTATTTATTTCACTCTCGCGCCGTTGCCGAATTGCTGAAAACCCCCGGTTTGCGCTACTGTAGCGCTGTAAATCTGACTTCAGGAATTTTTATGCGCAATCGTACGCTGGCTGACCTGGATCGTGTCGTTGCTCTCGGCGGAGGGCATGGATTAGGGCGCGTTCTCTCTTCTCTTTCTTCTTTGGGCTCACGCCTCACCGGAATTGTGACCACCACTGATAATGGGGGTTCGACCGGTCGTATTCGTCGATCAGAAGGAGGAATTGCCTGGGGCGACATGCGCAACTGTCTCAACCAGTTAATCACCGAGCCAAGCGTGGCGTCCGCCATGTTTGAGTACCGTTTTGGCGGTAATGGCGAACTTTCCGGCCATAACCTCGGAAACTTGATGTTAAAGGCGCTCGATCACCTGAGCGTGCGGCCTCTCGAAGCCATCAATTTAATTCGCAATCTGCTGAAAGTGGATGCGCATTTGATCCCCATGTCGGAGTTGCCGGTGGATTTAATGGCTATCGACGATCAGGGACATGAGGTGTATGGCGAGGTGAATATCGATCAGCTTACCTCGCCGTTACAGGAGCTGATGCTCTCTCCGAAGGTACCCACCACCCGGGAGGCGGTGCAGGCGATCAACGACGCGGATCTGATTATTATCGGCCCTGGTAGTTTTTACACCAGCCTGATGCCCATCCTGCTGCTGGATGATTTAGCGCAGGCGCTGCGTCGCACGCAGGCGCCGATGGTCTATATCGGCAATTTAGGCCGTGAACTGAGCATCCCCGCCGCAAGCCTGACGCTTATCGATAAACTGACCATTATGGAACAGTATGTGGGTAAGAAGGTGATCGACGCTGTTGTCGTCGGGCCAAAGGTGGATGTCTCTGCAATCAGCGACAGGGTAGTCATTCAGGACGTACTGGAGGCCAGCGATATCCCTTATCGTCATGACCGCCAGTTGCTGCACAGCGCCCTGGAAAAAGCGGTCCAGGCGCTGGGGTGAGCATTTTATTGCCGGATGGCGCTTCGCTTATCCGGCCTACAAAGCCTGGCCCTGAACTACGATGCGGCAATAAACAGTTCGCGCAGTTGATGTAGCTGGTCGCGGATTTGTGCGGCCTCTTCGAACTCCAGGTTCTGCGCATGTTGCATCATCTGCCCTTCCAGTTCATGAATCTTCTGCTGCAACGCTTTCGGCGACAGGTCCATTTCCACCACATCCGACGCAGCCGCTGAGCGCGATTTGCCTCTGCCCTTCGCTTTGGTTTTCGCAATGTTCTGCCCCAGCGCCAGAATATCCACCACTTTCTTATTCAGACCCTGTGGCGTAATGCCGTGTTCTTCATTGTAAAGCTGCTGTTTCTCACGGCGACGTTCGGTTTCGCCGATCGCCTTCGCCATTGAGGCCGTGATCTTATCGCCGTAAAGGATCGCCTTGCCGTTGACGTTTCGCGCCGCGCGACCAATGGTCTGGATCAGCGAACGTTCAGAGCGCAGGAACCCCTCTTTATCAGCATCAAGAATCGCCACCAGCGACACCTCTGGCATATCCAGGCCTTCACGCAACAGGTTGATCCCCACCAGCACGTCAAACTCGCCCAGACGCAGGTCACGAATGATCTCCATACGTTCCACGGTATCAATGTCCGAGTGCAGATAGCGCACCCGCTCGCCGTGCTCTTCCAGATATTCGGTCAGATCTTCCGCCATACGCTTGGTTAAGGTGGTCACCAGCACACGCTCGTTCACTGCCGCGCGGATGCGGATCTCAGAAAGCAGATCGTCCACCTGCGTCGCCACCGGACGCACTTCAATGACCGGATCCAGCAAGCCTGTCGGACGAACCACCTGATCCACCACGTCACCACCGGATTTTTCCAGTTCATAGTTGCCCGGCGTCGCCGATACGTAGATGGTCTGCGGGGCCAGCGCTTCAAACTCTTCAAATTTTAATGGCCGGTTATCCAACGCGGAAGGCAGACGGAAGCCGTACTCTACCAGCGTCTCTTTACGCGCCCGATCGCCACGGTACATCCCGCCAATCTGCGGGATCGTCACGTGCGATTCATCCACCACCAGCAAACCGTCTGCAGGCAAGTAGTCAAACAGGGTCGGCGGCGGTTCACCCGGCCCACGCCCGGAGAGAAAGCGCGAGTAGTTTTCAATCCCCGAGCAGTAGCCCAGTTCGTTCATCATCTCCAGATCAAACTGGGTCCGTTGGCTCAGGCGCTGCTCTTCCAGCAGTTTGTCATTAGCCAGCAGCACTTTTCGGCGCTCGGCCAGTTCTTCTTTGATCTCTTCCATCGCCTGCAAAATCCGCTCACGTGGCGTAACGTAGTGGGTTTTCGGGTAGATGGTGTAGCGTGAAATAGTCGACTCTACTTGCCCGGTCAGCGGATCAAACAGTGACAGGCGCTCCACTTCTTCATCAAACAGCTCCACGCGCAGCGCAATGTCATCGGACTCCGCCGGGAAGATATCGATCACCTCGCCACGCACACGGAACGTGCCGCGCTGGAAAGCCTGATCGTTGCGGGTGTATTGCAGCTCGGCGAGGCGGCGCAGAATCGCCCGCTGGTCGATGAGCATTCCCACCGTCAAATGCAGCATCATCTTCAGGTATAAGTCCGGATCGCCCAGACCGTAGATGGCGGACACAGAAGCCACCACCACCACGTCACGGCGTTCCAGCAGCGCTTTGGTCGCCGACAGACGCATCTGCTCAATGTGTTCGTTTACCGAGGCATCTTTTTCGATGAAGGTGTCGGAACTGGGAACATACGCCTCCGGTTGGTAATAGTCGTAGTAGGAGACGAAATACTCGACGGCATTTTCCGGGAAAAACTCCTTCATCTCGCCATACAACTGCGCCGCCAGCGTTTTGTTGGGTGCCAGCACCATTGTCGGACGCTGCAAATCGGCAATCACGTTGGCGATGGTGAACGTTTTCCCTGACCCCGTTACGCCAAGCAGCGTCTGATGCGCCAGGCCGTCTTCCAGCCCTTCTTCCAGACGTCGTATCGCCTCAGGCTGATCGCCTGACGGTTTAAAGGAGGAATTCAGTTTGAACGGTTTACTCATGGGCAGCTACCTGAAGGAATGGGCGGGCAGGAGTGTAATTTTACTCGCAGAGGATAATATTGCCAGTAAAATATACTGGATGAAAAAACAGTAACGCCTCATAATATTTGTGTTACGCGCATAAAAACCGAACTGAAGGTGGATGAAATTTCACCGCTGGCAAGATATTCCACTGTGAAGCCGTGTTATCCCCAGACCAATAACTTCGTTAACATTGTCAAGAGCTGCCCTGTAAGATTTCTGACATCCAGCAACCGGACTCTGACAGGCATTGCTTTTATCTAACGCATTATTAAATAAGGGATATTTCCCAAAGACGCCTTTCGCATCAATTCGGCTGAAAGCCGCGTATTCTCTCGCTTACCCTGCGTTTTCTAACTCTAATACACAAGGTTATCCACAGGAATGGTGGATAACTGCGTGCAGCCCGTACGGACCGCCGCCTGGCAATTTCGCTTAATTCCCCCTGGAGAGAACGATAAAAAAAAAATATCGCTAAATTTTGATTTTTATCAGCTAACGAAATGCCAGGCGCAAACGAGATCTTGCTCGTATTTTCACCTTTTACTGTTGCGCCAGAGACGAGAGATCCAGATATTGTCCTGTGGATGAATGCTCCGCCTTTTCCGCAAGCCATGGGATTTCACCCAGCAACGGCGCCGGGATAAGACTGGTAAGTGTTGTCATATACGCCTGATGGTGCTTTCCCGGCGGCGTGATGTCATTGGCGACCCATCCCGCCAGAGACAATCCAGCCTGCTGCACAGCCAGCGCGGTGAGCATCGCATGGTTAATACACCCGAGCTTCACCCCCACTACCAGAATGACCGGTAACCGCTCGCGCTGCACCCAGTCAGCGAAAGTCAACGTATCCGCAAGCGGGGTAAACCAGCCGCCCGCCCCTTCCACCAGTACCCACTCAGCCCGGGATTCCAGTGCCCGCAATCCCTCGGACATAACGGACGTACGAATGGGTTTCCCCTCCCCGGCGCTGACGATATGCGGCGACGTCGGTTCCGCAAAGGTGTAAGGATTCACCGCGGCATAGTCGAGCAGCACGCTGCTGTTACGCTGTAGCGCCAGCGCGTCGCTGTTACGGAGTCCTTCGGGGGTCATCTCACTGCCTGAGGCCACCGGTTTATACCCGGCGGTCCGGTATCCCAGACCGTTCGCCGCCTGCAGCAAAGCGCAACTGGCAACGGTTTTGCCGACTTCCGTGTCGGTGCCGGTGACAAAATAGCGTTTAATCACGTTCAATCACTCCGGTAAAAAGATGGTACGTCAGGGGGGATTTTCCCTCCCGCTGCGGCCAGGCCAGTTGTAACTGCTGTAGCTGAGAGCGGGTCAAAACACGCGCCTCGCGCCCCTCATGCAAATGGGTTGCGCCAATGCCTTTCAGCGAACGCATGGCGCTTAGCGCATCGTCAAACGCCAGCGTCAGGGTGAGTGACTGGCAATGGCCCTGCCAGCCGCCCACTGCGTCACAGAGCGTTTCATAAGATAAAAAGCGGTTGGCATGGGCGCGGTTATCCACTGCCCGCCAGGCCTGGTGTAGTTCCGGTAGCGAATCCTCAAGCAGCGTGGTGAACGCCAGATAACCGCCGGGCCGGACCACCCGGTAGAGTTCGCGGAGAGCCTGGGGCAAATCGTGACACCACTGCACCGCCAGATTGCTCCAGGCCAGATCGAACGTCGCGGTGGCTAACGGTAATGATTCGATATCCCCGGCAAGGTAGTAGTGCGCCACATCCTGCCGTCGCGCCTCGTCCAGCATTTGTGCCGAGAGATCCAGCGCTGTGACCCGGCTTCCCCGGTCGCGCCAGTAGCGGCTTAAACGGCCCGGACCGCACCCCGCGTCCAGGACGCGCGCAAACGAACGAGCCGGGAGCTGCGCCAGAAGCGCATCGGCGCTGCGTCGCTGTAATACGGCGTGCTGCTCATAGTGCGCTGCCGCACGACCAAACGCCGCCGCGATCGCCTGCTTATTGACCTGCGCCATGCAGCACCTCCAGCAAACGATCGATATCCTCAGGCTCATGATCCTGCGTCAGCGTCAGACGCAGGCGCGCCGTCCCAGCAGGCACCGTCGGTGGGCGAATGGCCGTCACCCAGCACCCCTGGCGGCGCAAAGTGTTCGCCAGTCGTAGCGCCCGGGTATTCTCGCCGACAATCAGCGGCTGGATGGCGCAGGCCGACTCCGCTAACGCAAAGTCCGTGCGATCGACCGCGGCGCGAAAACGCTGGATCAGCGAATTCAGTTTTTCCCTTCGCGCATCACCTTCCGCACTGCGGATCACTGCCAGTGAAGCCTGCAACGCCATCGCCTGAGCCGGCGGCATACTGGTGCTGTAAATCAGGTGGCGGGCGAATTGCAGCAAATAATCGGCAACGCTTTCAGAACAGAGGATCGCCGCCCCACCGACGCCAAACCCTTTGCCGAAGGTCACCACCAGCAGTTCCGGTTTGACCTGCTGCTGCCAGCAACTTCCGCGTCCCTCTTTTCCGCTGACGCCGATACCGTGAGCGTCGTCCACCAGCAGCCAGGCGTTGCGTGTCCGGGCGGCTTGGTGGATTTTCGCCAGCGGTGCGATGTCGCCATCCATACTGAATACGCCTTCGGTCACCACCAGTTGTTGCCCTGAACAGGGACCATCCAGCAGCCGGGCCAGATGCGACACATCGTTATGGGTGAAGCGGCGAAGCGAAGCGGGGCTGAGGCTGGCCGCTTCCAGCAACGACGCATGGCTGAGACGATCGGCGACAATCCGGTCGTCTTTAGCCATCAGCGCGGTAATCACCGCCTGATTCGCAGCAAAGCCGGAGATGAACAACAGCGCGCGCGGATACTCCAGCCAGTCCGCCAGCGCCTCTTCCAGTTGCTGATGAGCGATGGAATAGCCGCTGACGTGGCCCGAGCCGCCGCTGCCGACGCCAAAACGCGCCGCGCCCTGCTGCCAGGCGCGGACAATGTGTGGATGATGGCTCAGGCCGAGATAGTCATTGCTGGAGAAATTGAGATAGCGCTGGTTGTCCGCCTCCAGCCAGCGCCCCGCTCCCTGGGTCA